>Ga0155400_118_pt1 | contig 69822 bp, 67 predicted proteins | sample RifCSPhighO2_02_FD_106368 | JGI IMG/M metagenome (GOLD analysis project Ga0155400, IMG submission 106368) | Candidatus Kaiserbacteria bacterium RIFCSPHIGHO2_02_FULL_55_20
AGAATACTGTGCCGCGCGATACGGAATCTGCCGAAATATGGAGCAAACTTTTTGCAAAAAAGGGGATTGACGCGAAAGTTGTGGAAATCGGTTCGGAGGAGGACGGCTACCGTCTCGGCATGCAGGGCGGCCGCATCTTTTACTACGACGCCGAGAAAAACTGGTGGAGCCGCGCCGGCGTCCCTCAAAATATGCCCGCAGGGGAGCCGGGAGGTCCCGACAGTGAGGTCTTCTACGATTTCGGTCATTCTGGTCTTGTTGCCCATGACCCGAAGTTCGGCGCGGAGTGTCATCCCAATTGCGATTGCGGACGATTCCTTGAGATAGGCAACTCAGTTTTCATGCAGTACATCAAGCAGGCTGACGGCTCATTCGCTCTTCTCCCCAAGCAAAACGTGGACTTCGGCGGGGGGCTTGAGCGCATTGCCGCTGCTGCACAGAACAACCCTGACATCTTCGCCATTGACGTTTTTGCCGATGTCATCGGTCTCCTCATCCATTTCTCCGGCAAAGAGTATGAGGACAAGCGATATCAGCGCTCATACCGCATCGTTGCCGACCACATGCGCGCCGCGACATTCATGCTCGCTGATGGTGTGCGACCGGCCAACACCGACCGCGGGTACGTCTTGCGCCGCCTCATCCGCCGCTCGGCGCAGCATACGCAGAAACTCGAAATACAGAATGGTAAGGCGGCGGACAGCATGCTCGTCCGCTGTGCGGTGTCTTTCATAGAGAAGTACAAGCAGGCATATCCGGAACTCGGCTCCGAGGAGGCGTATGAAACTATCACGAGCGAGATATGGAAAGAAGAAAAGCAGTTCGCGCACACGTTGGAAAGCGGCATGAAAGAGTTCGAGAAGGTTGCAAAAGCGGGGCACATCGCGAGCAATGACGCCTTCCTCCTCTTCACCACTTACGGCTTCCCGTTTGAGATGACACTGGAGCTTGCGCACGAGCGGGGAATAGACGTCGATGAGGACGGATTTGCCGCTGCAATGAAAAAGCATCGCGAACAGAGCCGCGCCGGAAGTGAGCAGAAGTTCAAGGGGGGACTTGCCGACCAGTCTGAAAAGACCACGCGTTTGCACACCGCACACCACCTCTTGCTCAAAGCCCTGCAAATGGTCCTCGGCCCCACCGTCAAACAGCGCGGAAGCAACATCACGCAGGAGCGATTACGCATAGACTTCTCTCACGGTGCGAAGATGACACCGGAGCAAATTAAAGACGTGGAGCGTATCGTGAACGAAAAGATTGCAGAGGAATTGCCAATGATACGCTCGACTCTGCCGAAGGACGAAGCGGAGAAGCTCGGCGCAGAACACGAATTCGGCGCGAAGTACCCCGACATGGTCACGGTCTACTCTCTCGGCCCTAAAGAGGCGACGACAAACGACCCGCAGTTCGACAAAGCGTTCTCGATAGAATTCTGCGGCGGTCCCCATGTCGAGAACACGCGCGAGATAGCCGCAGGCGGCACATTCAAAATTCAGAAAGAGGAAGCGGTTGCAGCAGGCATCCGGCGTATCAAGGCGGTGTTGACCGTGTAATTTTACTGACGCATAGTGCTCGGCAGTGGGCAATCACGCTCCAATGGAGGTCGGCTATGGCCGAACAAGAGAAAAATACTCCGGCGGAAACGTGCAAGTTCCGTTGGAGAATTCACCCCTTCGGGGGAGATGAGTACATCATCTTTCTTTGGTGGGGAGAAGTCCCCGCAAGGGAGTTCAACCGGAGGGTACTTAGAATTTCGGAACGAGGGTACAGGGAATGGCTTGCCATCGAACGGGCTAGTGATTTTTGGGAAGCCACTCTGCCTGTCCCCATGGGGATGGTTGCGATGACCCTTGGACTGTTGGCCCTGGCTGCGGAGAGGTATTCTCCCGCAGCTAAGCTCTTTATCGAGAGCCCGATTGGCACCACTCTTCTCGCGTCGGTCACGCTTATGGCGGTTCTCAGTATTATCTTACCCGTGGTGCGCATATGCGTGGACCAACGCCTCAAGAAAAAACTGCTACGGGCCGAGCTCGGGGTTCAGGTAGCACCCGAGCTCATCAGAACGATCCATGATCCTATTAGGGGCGGGATGTACATCCTTATCCCTCAGAGCGTTATGGACGAACGTGAATACACTCGCAGATGCTGAGGCCGAATGCACCCGTACATTGAAGCCCGTACTTCACGCCCGCCGGTATCAACTGGCGGGCGTGATTGTTTTTTCAACACTTCGCTAACATTCGCAGACCTGCCGACTCTTTGACTGCTATACTTACTCAATGTTCGGAATACATCTCGGGGGAGTGCGCTCGCCCCGCCGATGGCGGGGTGAGAAGATAGTCGCTGTCGCGGATATCGGGAGCGGCAGCGCCGCCGTGGCGATTCTTGCGGTCCCAAAAGAAGGACCCGCCCGTATCCTTGCTGCGGAACGCCGCATACTTCCTATTGAGGAGCGGACCCCTGAAGCTATCATCGCCGCCATTGCTCAACATCTGTCCGAGGCCGGTGGGCACGTACTCGCGACGCATCGTAAAAATGGAGGTGTCATCCCACGGTCGGTCCACGCCATCATCCGCGCACCCTGGACACAGTCTAAAACCGTCTCCGCGAAGACGACTTTGCCTACATCCACGAAAATCTCACGCAAACTTATCGTACAACTTTCGCAACAAGCTCTCGCGAGCGATACCGAATTCGAGCGGAGCAACCTCATAGAGGCGGGCGTCGTGCGCGTCGAGGTCAACGGTTATCCGACCGCTCAGCCGGAAGGAAAGTCCGGCGATATGCTTTCGGTCGCCGCGCTTGTCAGCGAATGCGACGGGCAGTTGCGCGCTTCGGTCGCCGGTGTCCTCCAACAGCTCTTCGGCGCACATCCCTCGACGATATCTTCGGGAGTCCGCGCGATCCTTTCGGTAATGCGGGACATGCCGGGTGCACCCGACGACTTCGTCATTATGGACATGGCGAGTGAGGGGACGAATTTTGTCGTAGTCCGCGAGGGCGTTACGATTGAGCACGCCGCCATGCCCGAGGGAAAGAATTCTCTTTTGCGGCGCATCGGCGGCAACAACCTTCCCGCCGACACCTTGGCCATGCTCCGTCTTGTGGCGCGCGGCGAGTGTCACGACCCCGCATGCGCGACGCTCGGTGCCGCGATGACGAAGTGCGAGCCGGAGCTTGTGCGCAGCTTCGGCGACATCATCTCGAAGCTGGTCTCGCGCCAACGGTTGCCGAACCATCTGATACTTGCGACCAACGAGGGTCTCATGCCGTGGCTGTCCGCTTTTTTCTCGCGCATAGATTTTGCACAATTCACCACAACGACGCAGCCGTTCATCGTCTCGACTCTCAAGCCCGTCGACCTTGCGCATTGGGCGCTCCCCGACACGATGGTGCGAACAGACACCGGAATCCTGCTGGCTGCGGCACTTGTTAACATCAAAGAAAGGGCATGATGTTTACATGGTGTAGAATTATCCGATATGGCAAAAGATTATTTTCAGGACATTATTCCTCCCGCCGGCGAGCCTATCCCGCCACGGCAATTCCCGCAGAGCGTGCCCGGCCCGTCGGAGACCCAGAATTCAGACGCGCGTGACATACCTATCCGTGTAGCTGATGCACAAGAGGGGCAAGATCCGGCCGACCCGGCCTCGCGCGGTATCCGGAGCATATCCGCACCCGCGCGCTCGCGTCCACCCCGTTTTACCGGAGCGCCCGTCCAAATGGACCAGGATACCCGCGGCTCGTACGGAGGTCTTCCGCAGGGTCCGTCGCGCCGGTCCACCCGCCTCTGGATATGGGCGGCCGCGTCGCTCTTCGTACTAGTCGGCGCCACACTGCTTCTTTTTGTCTTTTCGTCCACTGTCATCACCCTCACGCCAAAATCTCGTGCCGCTACGCTGACGGCCGCTACGCTGACGGCCTATCAGGTAGCTACCGCGGCGGACGCAACACCCGGTACGCTTTCGTATACAGTACAGACGTTCGACCTCGAAGATTCCGATGTCGTTGCCTCAAAAGGGACAACGCACGTCGAATCGAAGGCGTCCGGTAGTATCGCCCTATACAACGCATACTCGGCGACGCCTGTCCGTTTGGTGAAGACAACGCGGTTTGAATCTCCCGACGGCCTCATATTCCGGGCACTTTCCGATATTGTTGTACCGGGGAAAGTCGGCTCTACGCCGGGGCAGGTCAACGTCACGGTTGCCGCCGACCAGGCAGGCGAGAAATACAACATCGGACCGACTGCGAAATTTACGCTGCCCGGCCTTAAATCCACCGCCGCCATGTACAGCGGCGTCTATGCGAAATCCAGCGCCGCTTTCTCGGGAGGATTTGCAGGCGAGCAAGCGGGCGCCGAACCGGGAGCTCTCGACAGCGCGGTCGCTCTTCTTCGCACAAAGCTCGAGACGAAAGCACGTGAAGCAGCTGTGGCTCAAGCCAAGGACGGCACTTCGGTTTTCTCCGGCCTTATCGGAATAACCTACGAATCGCTCCCCAATACCACGGAGGCGGGGGATTCAGTGCGCATCCATCAGAAAGCTCGGGTAACGGTGCCCGTATTCCCCGCGCGGGCGTTTGCACAAGCGCTCATGCACGCGGCGTTTGCCGATGTAAGTGACGCGCCGGTAACGATAAAGCCGTCTGAAGACTTCTACGTCCGTGCGGCGGAATCGGAAGACGAGGCTCAGACGGGCGTCTTGAATGTCGCTGTTTCCGGCGGCGTCCTCTTCATCTGGGACACCGACACCGAGGCCCTCTCAAAGGCTTTGGCCGGCAAAGATTCCTCGGTATTCCAAAATATAGTAAACGGCTATACAAGCATTCAGGAGGCCCACGCCCGCATTACTCCTTTCTGGCGGAGCACCTTCCCCGAGGATCCGGCGGACATCAACATCGACGTAGTCGTCCCCGATGCAGGCAAATAGCCTGTGAGCGTTTGACCCCACACGGATTCGCATTTACCACCTCCCACGCACAATGAGCACCGAAATACTATTAGTGGCCCGTGTGAGGGGTTGACTATCCCGCGAAGAGCTGCTATTCTCACTCACGCAGATATGTCCGAACTAGAGGTTGTAAGTGGAGTCGTCGACGAGGCGCTTCCCAACACCCTTTTTCAGGTGAAGCTCGAAGGGGGGACTCGCGTGCTCGCGTATCTCGCCGGAAAGATGCGGCTGCATAGAATTAAAGTGCTCGTTGGCGACAAAGTAGAAGTGCGACTCGACCCTTACGGAGGTCGCGCACGTATCGTCAGGCGCACCTAGAGACCAACACTGAGAGTCGCGCACTCCGAGGTTCGGAGACGGGATTCCGGTTATGTTTTGCAACGATAGACACATGAATCCCGTTAGAAATGTAGTCCGAGGGTTCATGTCGGGTAATTATTCAAGGAAGGTTTACCAATGTAATTTCTAACGGGATGAAAGTAAAATCCTCAGTAAAAAAGATCTGTACACATTGTCACGCGGTGAAGCGTCGCGGGCGGTTGTGGGTTATTTGCAAAAATCCGAGACATAAACAAAGACAAGGTTAATCAATATGCGTATCGCCGGAATTACAATACCCGAAGAGAAGCGCCTGGAAATAGGCCTTACCGCCATTTACGGCGTCGGCCGTCCGCGTGCACTCACCACTCTTAAGGCGCTCGGAATTGACCCGGGTAAAAAGCCGAAAGACGTGTCCGCGAAAGAGGAGGCGTCGCTGCGCGAAGCCCTCGAGAAATTCACTGTGGAGGGTGAACTACGGCGAGACGTGAGCGGCAACATACGCCGGCTAAAAGACATTAAATCCTATCGCGGTTCCCGGCACGCCAAGCATCTTCCCGGTCGCGGTCAACGTTCTAAAACCAATTCACGCACGGTCCGCGGCAACGTCCGGAAGACGATGACATCAGGCCGCCGCAAATTGGAGAAAACATAATCCAAAAAATTTATTTTTGTACAAGTATGGGAAAAAAAAGAATCATAAGAAAAAGTGGGGGAAGCGTTGACCAGGGACTGAAATCCCGCTCTCTCGCACGCATCGCAAAGAAGAACATCCTCGCGGGTACCTTGCACATACACGCCACCTACAACAACACCAAAGTACTCCTCACCGACAAGAACGGCAACGCCGTCGCGTGGTCGTCTTCCGGCGCGCTTGGCTTTTCGGGCGCCAAGAAGGGCACTCCGTTCGCAGCCGCGAAAGTCGGGGAGCTCGTGGGAGACAAAGCGGTCATTATCGGCGTCAAAGAGGTGGACGTCGTCATCCGGGGAGTCGGAGCCGGCCGTGAATCCGCGATGCGCGGGTTTGTCGGCAAAGGTATCGACGTCACCCGGATTGCCGACGACACACCGGTACCGCATAATGGCCCCCGACCGCCGAAACCCCGGAGAGTCTAAAAATATATGTTGCTCATCAAATCAAAATTCAAGATCGCAAAACGGCTCGGCGCCGCCATCTTTGAGAAGACGCAATCCCAGAAGTTCGCGCTCTCCGAGGCACGCTCCGCCGCCAACAAGAAGACCCGCGGCGGCCGCGGCGGAAGCGACTACGGACGGCAGCTTCTGGAAAAACAGCGCGTTCGTTTTACGTACGGTATCTCGGAAAGGCAACTTTCCAACTATGCGAAAGTGGCTTACACGCAACCCGACCCTTCGGCGAGCTTGCACTGCGCGCTCGAAATGCGCGCGGACAGCGTCGCATACCGCGCGGGCCTGTTGCCCACGCGTCGCGCGGCACGTCAGGCTGTTTCCCACGGCCACATCATTGTGAACGGCAAGCGCACGACCGTCCCTTCGTATCGCGTCCGCAAAGGCGACGTCGTCAGCGTCCGCGAAGGTAGCCGTCGTAGCCCGTTGTTTTCCGGACTGCTCGAGAACAAAGCGGAGAATACGCGTTCTATTCCCGCATGGCTCACAGTCGACCTCAGCTTGCTCCAAGCGGAGGTAGTCGGGGAGCCGACTTACAACACTGTTGAGACCGGGCTTGATTATGCAACGGTCTTTGAGTTCTACAGCAGATAATGGTATACTAGTGCCCACTTTTGTGTCTTTAGGCGTTTTCTATTTATTACTAGAAGCTATCAATTAAAAGCTACCATATGTCGGATTACCACATTGCACTGCCGAGTAAGCCACGCGTCGTCTCCGAAACGGAGCGGGGCGGTACCTATGAGATAGACGGACTCTATCCGGGATACGGCTACACCTTGGGCAACTCTCTGCGCCGCATCATCCTCTCGTCTCTTCCGGGCGCGGCAGTCACACACGTCAAGCTCCCCGGCGTTGCCCACGAATTCTCCACCATCGAAGGCGTCAAGGAGGATGTCGTAACGCTCTTGCTCAATATACGGAAGATTCGCCTCAAGCTTTTGACCGACGAGCCTCAGACCATCACGCTTTCCGTGAAGGGTCCGAAGGGGGTGACCGCAGCGGACCTGAAGCTGCCGGGCCAAGTCGAGATATTGAATCCGGAACAACACATCGCTGACGTAAGCGGCAAAGTAAACCTCGAAGTGGAATTGCGCGCAGAACGCGGACTCGGCTACATCGCAAAAGAAATGCACCAAAAAGAGCGTGTCGAGATCGGCACCATCGCGCTCGATGCGATTTTCTCGCCGATACGCCGCGTCAACTACGAAGTGGAGAACATGCGCGTCGGTGACCGCACTGATTTCAACCGCCTCAGGATCGTTATCGAGACCGATGGCACACTCGCTCCGCGTGAAGCGCTCGAAAGTTCTATCAAGACGATGATTCATCAGCTCAAAGCAGTCGTCGGATTCAAGGAGGACGAGGTTCCGGAGGCTCTCATGGGTACCGCTGAATCTCACACGGGTTCTCGCGAGGACAAAGGCGGCACCATGGACGCCGAAGTACTGAAGACCCGCATCACCGAATTGAGCATGCCCCAACGCGTCGAAATGGCGCTCGACAACGCCTCTATCCGTACCGTCGGGGGATTGGTCCGCAAACGCGAGGATGACCTCCTTGCAATAGAAGGACTCGGCCAGAAAGGGCTTCAGGACATTAAGCGCGCACTCTCAAACATGGGTCTCACACTCCGCAACGATAAGTAACGCGTATGCAGCATCATAAGAAGAACAGAAAATTGGGACGTAAAAAGGGTCAGAGGGTTGCGCTTTTGCGCAGCTTGGCCCGTTCGCTCGTGCTCCGGGAAGGTATCACAACCACTATTGCCAAGGCGAAGGAACTGCGCCCCTTCGTCGAGCGGATGGTCTCAATGAGCAAGAAGAACACCCTCGCCTCACGACGCATCGTAGGTACACGCATGGGAGGTGCCCATGAGGTGGTCAAAAAACTGCACGATGTATACGCTCCGCGCTACGCAAAACGCGCCGGCGGCTATACCCGCATCGTTAATCTCGGCAGAGTGGGGAAGCGCGCCGGCGAAGCCGCACGCATTGAATTCGTTTCCGCCGAAGGCGGATCCTCCTCCGGAGGAAAATAATTAGTATGGAGACAAAAAACACATACACAATTGATGCCGCCGGCCGTACGCTCGGACGCGTCGCCTCTGAGGCCGCAAAGGCGCTCATGGGCAAGATGAGAGCGGACTACACGCCGAATAAAAATTCGAACGTCAAAGTCACTGTCACCAACGCAAGCAAGCTCTATATCCGGGAACGTAAACGCTCGCGCACAATCTATACGACCTACTCGGGTTATCCGGGCGGCTTGAAGAAAGAAAGTCTCGCATCACTCGCCGCACGCAAAGGCAACGCCGAAGCTATCCGCCGTGCCGTCGCCCGCATGCTTCCGCGCAACACGATGCACACGCCGCGTTTGAAAAATTTAGCGGTCACCGAATAGTTCGACTTACTCACTATACATATTTATGGCAAAAGAATTACGATACACAGAAGCAGTAGGCCGCCGCAAGACCGCGACAGCGCGCGTACGCATCACTGAGGCGAAGAGTTCTTCGATGACGGTGAACGGCAAGATGGCGGATGAATATTTCCCGCTCGACGTTATGGTGAAGATGGCATTCTCTCCGCTCGTGCTTATGGGCGCCACCTACGCTGTCTCCGCGCACGTACAGGGCGGCGGTCAGAAGGCTCAGGCGGAAGCGATTCGCCTCGGCCTTTCACGCGCCATGATAGAAGTCACTCCGGAACAACGCAAAGACCTCAAGGTTCGCGGTTTCCTCAAACGCGATCCTCGAGCCAAGGAACGCAAAAAGTTCGGCCTCAAAGCTGCACGTCGTGCGCCGCAATGGTCGAAGCGCTAATTCTGACACCATCCCAAAAACACCTCGCAATCGCGGGGTGTTTTTGTTATACTCGCCTCGACATGATGAATGTTCCCGAAGCGGAAGATTTGGATTTTGAGCCGGAGGACGAGCTTGGCTCGGTCGGCGCGGTGAAAGCGAAGATGCAAAAACTCAAGGATGAGCTCGAGAAGGTGAAGGCGGAGCGGCAGGAATACCTCGACGGCTGGCAACGATGCAAGGCAGACTCCATAAATGCCCGGAAGGAAGCCCTCCAGATGGGGGAGCGCACCGGAGAGCGCGCAAAGGAGAGCCTTATAGAAGATATTATTCCCGCACTGGACGGTTTCGATATGGCTGCGGGCTCTTCGGCATGGGAATCAGTGGACGCAGGGTGGCGCAGCGGCATCGAACAGATACGCAATCAGCTTCTTGACGCGCTTTCGCGTCACGGCGTGGAGAGATTCGGTAAAATCGGCGAACCCGCCGACCACAACGTACACGAGACGGTCGAAGAGCGCGACGACGTCGCGGGGGAATCGGGCACTATCGCGCGGATTCTCCGCTACGGTTACAAAACGGGGCACCGAATCATACGGCCGGCACAAGTCGTCCTCAAGAAGTAGTTCAGAATATTTGACAAAACTGATTTACAGGTGTATATAAACAATCTCACCTACATCTAATTTATCCATTCAATCATAGACATATGTCAAAAATACTCGGAATAGACCTCGGCACGACCAACTCCGCTATTGCGGTTGTAAAAGGCGGCGAGCCTCAGATAATTGAGAACGCGGAGGGCGCACGCACGACGCCGTCGGTAGTAGCCGTCGGTAAGACGGGTGAGAGGCTCGTGGGCCTCCTCGCAAAACGTCAGGGCGTTACGAATCCGAAGAACACGATATACCAAATTAAGCGCTTTATCGGCCACAGTTTCGATGAAGCTGCGGTCGCTAAAGACCGCGGCGCGGTATCCTTCGAGACACAGAAGTCAGGGAACGGAGGCATAGAGGTCAAAATGGCGGACAAGTGGTACCGGCCGGAGGAAATTTCCGCGATGATATTGCAGAAGTTGAAGCAGGACGCGGAAGCTCGCCTCGGCGAGACTATTACGGAGGCCGTCATCACGGTGCCCGCATATTTTAACGATTCGCAGCGCCAGGCGACCAAAGACGCCGGCAAAATCGCAGGCCTCGACGTGAAGCGCATCATCAACGAGCCGACGGCGGCGGCGCTCGCGTACGGTTTCAATAAAAAGAAAAATGAAAAGATAGCCGTGTTCGACTTCGGCGGTGGCACGTTCGACATTTCGGTGCTCGAGGTCGGCGATGACGTGATAGAGGTACGCTCGACCGACGGCGACGCGCACCTCGGCGGCAGGGACATAGACCAAAAGATAATGACGTGGATAGCGGACGAATTCAAAAAGGAATCAGGCATCGACGTCCGCAACGACCCCCTCGCGCGTCAGCGCCTCGACGAAGCTGCGGAGAAGGCCAAGATTGAACTTTCGACCGCGCTTGAAACGGAGATAAACATCCCCTTCATCACCTCGACCGACGCGGGGCCGCAACACCTTCTTCTCAAAATGACGCGCGGCAAGCTCGAAGAGCTCACGCGCGAATTCCTCGACCGTGCGATGGAGATAACCAAACGCGCGGTCGCGGCGTCGCCCTTCAAGATAGGGGATATCAACGAGGTCGTCCTCGTCGGCGGTCAGACCCGCATGCCCGCGATACAGAAGGCCGTGGAAGAATATTTTGGCAAAAAGCCGAACTTGAGCGTAAATCCTGACGAAGTTGTCGCCATAGGTGCGGCCATTCAGGGCGGTATTTTGCAAGGCGATGTGAAGGACGTGCTTCTCCTCGATGTCATTCCGCTTTCACTCGGAATCGAAACGATGGGTGGTGTTGCGACCAAGCTCATCGAGCGCAACACGACCATCCCGACCTCACGCTCGCAGACGTTTTCTACCGCAAGCGACAATCAACCGTCAGTGGAAATTCACGTCGTGCAGGGCGAACGTCCCATGGCAGGCGACAACAAATCACTCGGCCGCTTCAACCTCGACGGTATCCCTCCGGCTCCGCGCGGCATGCCGCAAGTCGAAGTGTCTTTTGACATCGACGCCAACGGTATCCTCACGGTAAAAGCGAAGGATAAAACGACCAACAAGGAACAATCCATCCGCATCGAAGGCAGTTCGGGGCTCTCGGAGGCCGACATCGAAAAGATGCGCAAAGACGCGGAGACAAACGCCGAAGCCGACAAACAAAAAAAGGACGTGGTTGAGGCCCAAAATGCCGCCGACCAGGTCATCTATGCAGGCGAGAAGGCACTCCGTGAGCACGGCGACAAGGTGAGCGAGGACATCAAGAAGAACGTGCAGGAAAAAATCGATGCACTGAAATCCGCTCGCGCGGGCACCGATGCTGCTGCCATCAAAAGTGCATCGGAAGCACTGTCAACAGAGATGAGCAAAATCGGTCAGGCAATGTCCCAAAATCAACAGACATCGCCGCCTCAAGATCCTCCCAAAGACGAACAAACACCTCCCGAGGAACCGCCCAAATCCTAGCTCTTCCAGCCGTAGGTTTAACCTGCTGTAAGAACGTGCAGGAGAAGATTGAAGCCGCCAAGGCGGCTCGCGCCGGTATGGACACGAACGCCATCAAATCCGCATCTGACGCGCTTTCAACCGCGATGTCGACGATTGGCGAGTCAATGAGCAAGAACCAGCAGACCCCGCCGCAAGAACCACCCGCTAGTGACCAAAAACCGCCCGAGTCCAATGCGTAAGATTGACTTAAATTGGCCAATAAAGTCTAATTGCTAGACGTTCCAGCAAACAGGGAGGTTTAGATGACCGCTGCGACGTTTGTTCTGTCGGCCGGTGGGCTGATAATAATCGCTCTGCTCAGCATCTGCCTGGCGAGGATTACTGTGAGTTTCTTCCATAGGCCAACGATTGGCCTGGAAGGGCTGGGTATCTTCTGCCTAATCGCGCTCGTCGCCTTCGGGATTTTCCATGGCAACGAGATGGTTCTTCCAATCAAAAATGTATTGCAGATTGGACAATCATCGGCGAAGGCAATCGTTACCCTGTGCATCATCTCCGTAAGCGCCTTGGCGTATTATGGCGGCTATCGCTCCTCACCTTTCCGAGGTTTGGAGCCGGTCAAGTGATGCTGCAATGACAAGATCATCACCGACATCAGGGCGGTTCGCGCCGCCCTTTTGCTTTGCAAATTGTTTTCAAGTACTATGAACCCTCCGTATGAAAAATTATTACGATGTTTTAGGCGTTGCGAAGAGCGCGACGGAAGAGGAAATAAAATCCGCATTCAGAAAGCTGGCGCATAAATTGCATCCTGACAAAAAAGGCGGGGACGAGAAGAAATTTAAGGAATTGAGCGAGGCGTATTCGGTGCTATCGGACAAAAAGAAGCGTGCGGAGTACGATACCTACGGCAAGACGTTTGCGGGCGGTGCGGGTCCGCAGCAAGGCGGGTTCGGCGGCTTTGATTTTTCGAATTTCTCCGCCGGAGGCGGACCCTCCTTCGGAGGGCAGCAATTTGAGTTTGACCTCGGCGATATTTTTGGCGATGTATTCGGCGGCGGGCAGACCCGTACACGGCGGGGCAGGGACATTTCAATAGACATAGAACTTTCCTTCCGCGAGTCCGTATTCGGCGCCGAGCGCCGCGTACTCCTTTCGAAGACGAGCGTATGCGATACTTGCGCCGGCTCCGGCGCAAAGAAAGGTTCGAAGCTCATCACGTGCTCCAACTGCAACGGCAAGGGTGAGATACGTGAGTCACGCAATTCATTTTTCGGCACGTTCACTTCGGCGCGTCCGTGCTCACGCTGCCACGGCAAAGGGCAAATCCCGGAAACTCCGTGCGATGCGTGCCGCGGCGAGGGTGTGCGCAAACGCCAAGAAGAAATACATATCGTCGTGCCTTCGGGGGTGGAAGACGGAGAGATGATACGGATGCCGGGACGCGGCGAAGCCGCGACGGGTGCGACCGCGGGCGACCTGTACGTGAAGCTGCACGTAAAGACCGATGCAAAATTCTCGCGCGATGGCAATAATCTTATCACCTCACTTCCGATAAAACTCTCGGATGCACTTCTGGGAGGGGAGTATCGTGTATCCACGCTTGATGGCGACGAAACACTCACCGTAGAGCCGGGCATCGCACACGGAGAAGTGCTTCGCGTGCGCGGCAAGGGAGTACCGCACGGACGCGCCCGAGGTGACCTGCTCGTACGCGTAGATATCGAGTTCCCAAAGAAGCTTTCCAAACACGCACGCGAGCTTATCGAGCAATTGCGCAGCGAGGGGCTGTAAACAACCCGCACCTGAAAGTCGGCAACCTGCAGGTATAATGGACGGATGAACGTCGCGTCAATTTCTTCCGTGTTTGCCAACTGGCCGACAGATTGGATTATTCTGGGTGTTGTAGCCGCTGTTATCGCTGCGGAATGTCTGCGGGCGGGTACTAATCGCGCTGCGTCTCTTGGTCTTGCGCTGCCTTTGGCGCTTCTGCTATCCAGCGCTCTCCCGTCTGCGGCTCTCCTTGGCGGCGTTCTCAAGCAGGCACAAGCCCCGGCCGGTCAAGCGATTATTTTTTTGGTGCTGGTCATCTTCTCTTATTTCCTGGCGAATCGCATACTTAGCTTCTTCAGTGATTCATCGGGAAAGCCCGTGCAAGCACTCATCGCGGGTATCGCAACGGCAGTGCTCCTTGTCGTCTTTTGGTTTCAGGTGCCCGCCTTGGACTCTCTTTGGCATTTCGGACAGCAGGTGACAGCCGTATTCGGCGAATCTTACCGCTTCTGGTGGCTCGCAGGCTCATACATAGCCCTCGCGGTCGTCCGCAGTTAGTGGTGCTATAATCGGCAATATGATTGTTCACTTTGGCGAGCATATAACTATTGACGGCTACGACGGCGATTCCAAGCGCTTGGATAACAAGGAGCTTGTAGCGGAGTCCCTCGACCAACTTGCTGCTATTTTGAAAATGCACCCGCTTGGAAAAGTCCATATCGTGTCTGCACCCGACAATCACATCAAGGACCCCGGCGGGTGGAGCGCGTTTATGATAATCGCCGAGAGTCACATCGCTATCCATACCTTCCCGCGGCGCCGTTTTCTTTCAGCCGACGTCTACACCTGCCAGAACGGGGTTGACCCCGATTTCGTCGTAGAGTTTTTCAGAAAGAAGTTCAAACTAGGGGACGTCGAGAAGCACTTCATTAAACGCGGCACCAAGTATCCCGCGCATAACCTCGTGTAGTTTTCGTATGGATAAGACAACGAGAAACATCTTCACCGTTCTGTCTATCCTGGTTGTCGTTTCGATATTCCTCACGTATGACCGCGCCATCATCCGCAAGGATTACACAGCGTTTCCGCCCGAGCCTGAAGAAGAAGCGGCTTCTCTGGAAGAAGGCGCCCCCCTAGAGACGCCATCCGGTGTCGAACCGGTTCCCTCAGAGGAAAGTACGGACACCTCACTCTGAACATGAGACCCGACTCCGAGGTGCTCGTTACGTTCCCCGGCCGGATTCTTATTGTCGGTTTCGGCAGCATAGGTACCGCGATACTCCCGCTCATCCTTCGGCATATTGGCATTCCGCGGGAACGCATCAGCATCATCACGGCCGATGAGCATGGGTCTGAAATCGCAAAGAAAGAGGACATCAGTTTTTGCATAGAACCGCTGACCAAGACCGGTTATAAGGACACCATAGACAAGTACCTCGGTCCGGGAGATTTCCTGCTGAATTTGTCGGTTTATGTCTCGTCGGTCAGCATCGTCGAGCACTGTCAGAAGAGAGGCATTCTCTATCTCGACACGGTGGTTGACGGATGGGAAGAGGAGTTTTCAAACCCTGACTGGACGCTTTCAGAGAAATCCAACTACGGGTTCAGAGAGCGGTTGCTCGCACTAAAAAAGTCTAGCACCTCCGACGTAACGTCCGTATCGGCCCATGGAGCAAACCCCGGCATCGTGTCCCATTTCGTCAAACAAGCACTCCTCAACATCGCACACGATACCGGATTCCCGACACCTGTTCCGCAATCAAGGGAGGAGTGGGCAGGCCTGATGCAAAATCTCGGCGTGAAAGTCGTCCATGTCGCTGAGTACGATTCCCAAGTCTCTCGCGAGCCGAAGAAAGTCGGAAGATTCGAGAACACCTGGTCCATCGACGGCTTCTACACTGAGGGAATATGCCAGCCCTGCGAGCTAGGATGGGGCACCCACGAAAAGCACTGGCCGAGCGACGCACACAAGCACGGCTACGGCTGCGGGGCGGCGATTTATCTCGACCGCCCGAGTGCCGCGACGCTCGTCCGGACGTGGACGCCCGAGCACGGTACCTTTTTCGGCCGCATTATAACGCACAGCGAATCCATTTCGATTGCCGATTACTTCACGCGCCGTGAAGGGGAGAAGCTTGTCTACCGGCCGACCGTCCACTACGCCTACCGCCTTTGCGATGCGGCCATTCTTTCCGCGGAGGAGTGCATGGGTAATCACTTCGAACTTCAGAAGGAGCAGAAAATTCTGTTGGACGACATCGAAAGCGGCATGGACGAGCTCGGCGTCCTTGTCATGGGGCACAAAAAAGGCGCGTATTGGTACGGCTCTCAACTCACTATCGAGAGAACGCGCGAGCTCGCCCCATACCAGAATGCGACAGGTATGCAGGTCGCCGTCGGTGCGCTCGGAGGGGTGATATGGGCTATGGAGAACCCGCACGCGGGTATCGTCGAAGCCGACGACTTGAATTTCAAGCGCATCATGGAGATAGTCGAGCCGTACATGGGGAAAATGGTCGGAAAATACACCGATTGGACGCCGCTCAAGCCGGACGCCGGCACATTCACGCGCGATGTAGACACGGAGGACCCGTGGCAATTCAAAAATTTTCGCATCAGCTGAGTAGCCTGTTTAGAGATACAGCATAGCGACTCCCGCAATCATGACCGCGACGGTAAGAGCGCGCTGCGCGATATGTTTTGCCGACCAGGTGATGCCGTGCACGACGTGCGGCGCCGTCAGCGTGGCGATGAGTGCGTACATGAATACGAATGCGGGGTGAAATGAATTGACCACGTACACGAGCGCCACCGGCGCCAGCAGAAAGGCGTAATTGAGTATCAGATCCGAGGCGACCATCAAGACTTCTGCGAGCAGAATAAAGCTCAGGATGTGCGCCGTCTGAAATCTGCTCTTGAAAACGCTCCTGAAGCTGTTGCGGTACATCGGCACTGCGGCGAAGAGCAGAAGCCCGAATATAGCGATTCCGATGTACTCCCAAAATTGTGTCGTCCAGTAGCCGATGTCGAGTGCCGCCCACTTGAACACGACGCCGCTAACAGCGAGCGGCAGAGACGCTCCGAGTATCAGCAGCAAACTCCGGCCCTTAATCCGTATATTCTTCCAGGATTGTATCTCCAGTGAAAAGATGACCGTGCCCGCGATGACGATAAGCGACCCCGTCAGCTGGCGTAAGGAAAGGGTCTCGCCGAGTACAAGGTAGCCGAGTACGAATGCGAACACGGGCACGACCTGCAGAATGGGAATACTCAGAAGCACGTCTTCCGTATCTATGGCGTAGAGATAAAAGAGAAGTGCAATGACGGTCAGACATCCGTTGACGATGAGCACACCGCCCTGAAAGGAAGTGACGGCAAAAACACCCTGACCGAAGAGGAGAGAGACGGGAATCACGACCGATGCAAAAAGCGATGAGAAAATCACGATCGCCCCGATGCCGCCGTGTTTGGCATACGAAGCGAGCATGTGTTTGTCTATATAATTTCCCAGCGCCGCAAGGGCGGGCGCGAGCAGTGCTACCGGAAGCCACAGCATATGTATCTTGCATAGTAGCACCGCGGACACCACTGAGTTATGCAGGCCTCTTGCCATAGGCACTAATAAAAGTTGTTATACTGAACCGGATGGAATCTTTGTTGTGCCCATGGGAGAGTCCCGCTTATTTCGTACTCTCCTCCAACGTGCCGCCGCTGCTCTACTATTCCCACTTCGTCGCGGTCGCAGCGGCGCTCATCGTAGGGGTCTACGTATTCTTCAAAAACCGCGACTCGCTGACTTCCCGGCTTCTTCTTGTGATGTTCGGCCTGTTCTCCTTTTGGGCGATAGCGGACGTGCTTATTTGGGCGACCAACAGGTCCGATATCGTACTGTTCTGGTGGTCGCTGCAGGTTCTCGCCGAACCGCTCATGTACGCCCTTGCGTTCTACCTTTTTTATGCGTTTTCGCGCGGCGGGTTCCCCGCAACCAGAGTTACCGTCGCGATAGCAACACTACTGCTCCCGCTTATCATTTTCGCGCCGACCTACTACAGTCTCGAGGGTATCTACCTCGCGGATTGTGATGCCGAGGAGGGACCTCTCGCGCTGTATTACACGTATTTCCTCGAGATACTGTTCTCGCTTGGAATTATTGCCTACGCTTTCCTGAGTTTCTTCAAGACCAAAGACCCGCTGGAGCGCGCCAAAATAGTATATTTCGTCCTCGGACTCCTCGCATTTCTGCTCGCCTTTACCTCGGGAAATATCGTCGGCAGCATCACGGGGGACTGGGACATCGCCCAGTATGGACTGTTCGGTATGCCTATATTCGTCGGGCTCTTGGCGTATCTCATCGTTCATTACCGCTTATTCAACGTAAAAGTTTTGGGCGCGCAAGCCCTCGTCCTTACGCTGTGGATGCTCATCGGCTCACTGCTTCTCGTCGTTAAGAGCGATCTCTCCCGTATCATATCGTTCGCGACACTCATTTTGGTCGTTTGGTTCGGCATATTGCTCGTCCGGAGCGTGAAGAGGGAAGTCGCACAACGCGAACTGATACAGAAACAGGAGCAGGAGCTGGAGGTGGTAAATAAGCAGCAGGAAAATCTTCTCCACTTCATCAGCCACGAAATCAAGGGCTACCTGACGAAGAGTGAGGCGGGATTCGCGGCTATCGCGGAAGGGGATTACGGTGCTATACCCGAGAAACTGAAGACCATGTCGAAAGCTGCGCTCGCCGATGTACGCAAAGGCGTTGATACGGTTATGGATATTCTTTCTGCATCGGACCTGAAAAAAGGAACTGTATCTTTCAAGAGGGATGTGTTCGACTTCCGCGTGGCGGTCAAGGCTATTGTTGCAGAACAGCAAGTCGCCGCGCAGGCGAAGGGTCTTCAGCTTGACGTGCAGATGACCGACGGGAAGTACCGGATGCAGGGCGACGAGGAAAAAATCCGCGAGCATGTCATCCGCAACCTCATCGACAACGCTATCCGGTACACGCCGTCCGGCACTATCCACATCGAGCTCTCCGACGGTGACGCGAAGATCCACTTCTCGGTGAAAGACAGCGGGGTCGGCATCACGCCCGAGGACATGAGCAACCTTTTCACCGAAGGCGGCCACGGCAAAGATTCCATCAAGATTAATGTGCACTCCACGGGTTACGGTCTTTTCATCGCAAAAGAGGTCGTCGAGGCATCAGGCGGCAAGATATGGGCCGAATCGCAAGGCGCGGGCAAAGGCTCCCGCTTTATCGTGGAACTCCCAGCCGCATAAGAGCCGACCAGTTTTTTCTGGTATTATAGGCCGATGCAGCGGCTTTTTACGGGACTCCAGCCTTCCGGCACACTTCACATCGGGAATTATCTCGGTGCACTGAAGCAGACCGTGGAATTGCTCAAAGATGCCGATGGATTGGTTATGATTGCCGACTACCACGCTCTCACGACCCTGAAAGATCCTGAAGGCCTTAGAACGAACATCGCCAACGTCGTGCGCGATTATGTCGCTGTCGGAGTGGACCCAAAGAAGACGATTATCTTCCAGCAGTCGTCGGTACTCCAGCACACCGAGCTCGCGTGGATATTCGATTGCCTCGTCACCGTGCCCTTCCTTATGCAAGCACACGCGTACAAAGACAAGGTAGCAAAAGGCCTCGATGCCAATGCGGGACTCTTCACGTATCCGATGCTCATGGCCGCGGATATTTTGCTCTATGATACCGATGTGGTACCCGTCGGCGCGGACCAGAAGCAGCACGTGGAATACACGCGCGAGGCGGCGACGAAGTTCAACCTCGCTTTCGGCGAGACTTTCAAGGCGCCCCAAGAAAAGATACTCGACGCGGTCGCTGTAGTACCGGGCACCGACGGCAAGAAAATGAGCAAGAGCTACGGCAACACCATTCCGCTCTTCGGCAGCAAAGACGAGATACAAAAGGCGGTGATGAGCATTGTCACCGACTCAAGCGGCGAGAGTCCCGAGAATGTCTACAACATCCACCGCCTTTTCCGGAGCGGCGACAGTCTCGTAAACCTGTACAAAGAGAACAGAGGTAAATACAAGGCGCTCAAGGACGCACTCGTCGAGGATATCGAAACGGTGATAGGGCCGATGCGGGAAAGGCGTGCGAGCATCACCGACGCGGATGTGAAGGCGATACTGAAAGACGGCGGCGATAGAGCGCGCGAGCAGGCGGAAAAGAAAATGATAGACGTCCGGCGGAAAGTCGGCGTAACGATTTAATATGGACCCCGTTAGAAGCTTCGAGAAATGTCTTTCAACAAGTAGATTTACTGGTAACACTTCAATACTATGATGGCTTCTAACGGGGTGGACCGGACATTCATCAAAGACTTGGCAGAGCATGTAGGGGAGTCGGTCCTTATCAAAGGCTGGGTATCCGTACGGCGCGACCAGGGCAAGATGGTCTTTTTTGATTTCCGCGATATGACGGGTACGGTGCAGGGGCTTGTCACTCCAGGGGCTGCCGCGATGGACACCGCCAAAAATACCGCGCGCGAATCCGTTGTCGCCATTACCGCAACCGTACAGGAGCGCCCCGGCAAGAATGCGCAAGCGGGGAAGCAGAATGGCAACATCGAACTCCTTATTCAGGAAATCGAAGTATTGAGCCCCGCGGCAGTGCTGCCGTTTGAGGTCAATGAGGACACTGCGGGCATCGGCGAGGAGAGCCGTCTCGCGTACCGCTATCTCGACCTTCGTGGCGAGCGCATGCAGCGCAATATCCGCCTTCGCAGCGAGCTTGTGCAGCGATGCCGCGAATATCTATTCGGGGAAAAGTTTACCGAAATAGAGACCCCTCTCCTTACCGAATCAACCCCCGAAGGCTCGCGCGATTTCGTCGTACCTTCACGACTGCACCCCGGCAAATTCTATGCGCTGCCGCAATCACCCCAGCAATACAAACAGCTTCTCATGGTCGGTGGTTTCGAGCGCTACTTCCAGATTGCGCGCGCCGTGCGCGACGAAGACCTGCGCGCGGACCGCGGCTTCGAGCACACTCAAATAGATATTGAAATGTCGTTCGTATCGCAGGAAGACGTGATGAGTACCGTCGAAGCGATGATTACGCGGACCGTCGAAGCGATGGGATACGTCGTCAAAGAGAAGCCGTTCCCGCGCTTCACCTACGCCGAGGCCATGGAAAAATTCGGAGCGGACAAATTCGACCTTCGAACGCCGGAGGATAAAGAAAAGGGCGTCCTCGCATACGCGTGGATCCATAAGTTCCCATTCTTCGAAAAAATTCCCGAAGGCGGATGGACGTTCACTCACAACCCCTTCTCGATGCCTACTCCCGAGCATGTCGAACAGCTTCTCGCGAAGAAAGACGTGGGCGATATCCTTACGACTCAATACGACCTCGTCTGCAACGGGTACGAAGCGGGCGGCGGTAGCATCCGCGCGCATAAGCCGGAGATTCTCAAAGCGGTCTACGAAACGATGGGTTACTCCGCGGGGGAGACGGAGGAGCGTATCGGGCATATGCTGAAAGCATTCGAATTCGGCGTCCCGCCCCACGGGGGAATCGCTCTCGGCGTCGAACGCCTGGTCATGAACCTCACGGGCGAAACACATCTGCGCGAGGTCCAAGCGTTCCCCATGACACGCGGCGGCCAGACTTCCGTCATGAAAGCGCCCAAAGAGCTGACGCCGGACCAGCTCGCCGAGCTTGGCATCCAGATATCACCAAAACCGAAACACGAGCCCCGTTAGAGGTTCGCCTTACGGTCATCAGAACCTTAATTACCCATGGAACCACAAGGCTCAAATCATACTCACGCTCAACAGGTCTCTAATGGGGTGACCGAGCGTTTTTCGTTGAGCACGGAGGCGTACCAAGGGCCGCTTGAGACGCTCCTCAACATGATAGAGGACCGCAAGATGTCCATTTCAGACATATCGCTCGCCGAGGTGACGGACGCCTATCTCTCGTATGTAGAAAAATTACCCGAGCTTCCCCTCGGAGAGACCGCACAGTTTATTCTGGTCGCGTCCACGCTCTTGCTTATCAAATCGCGGGCGCTTCTTCCGTCACTCGAACTTTCCTCCGATGAACGCGAATCCGTCCAAGAGCTCGAGCGCCGACTCGCGCGGTACGCCGTCATCCGCAAATCAGCAAAGCTGTTGCGGGCCGGCTGGGGAACACATCCGGTTCTGCTTGCTCATCGTGCGCCGCAGCGAGAGCCGGTATTCAGCCCGGGCAGCGCCGTACTTGGAACGATAGCGAGCGCCGCTATGCGGCTCGTGAGCATTTTGCCGAAACCGGAAGCTCTCGCACAGGCCGCGGTCGCGCCAGTCCTCGCGCTTGAAGACGTCATCAAGAGCGTACGCACGCGCCTCATCACCGCTATCCGGGCAAGCTTCCGCGAACTTACCAAATCACGCGACCGCAACGAGGTCATCGTCTACTTCCTGGCGACTCTCGAGCTGGTGCGTTCGGGTAGTGCCAGCGTGACCCAGGAGCGCCTTTTTGAGGATATAACTATCGAACTGGAGAACGTCACCGCCCCGCGCTACGGAATATAACATATGGATAATCACCTCACGGCACGCGCACAGGCATTTCTCTTCAGTGAGGGCGGAGCGCTCACGCTCCGTAAACTCGCACAATTGTTGGAGATAAAAGAGCCGGAGCTCCCGCCGGTCCTCCATGCGCTCAGCGAGCGGCTCACGGGCACCGGACTTGCACTTGTCCGTACGGACACCGAGGTGTCGCTCGTGGCGGACAAAGAGACGTCGCCCGCCGTCCAAAAGGCATTCGAGCGCGAGCTGGGCAAAGAGATCGGGGACGCGGGGCTGGAAGTCCTGGCCATCGTCCTCTACCGTGGTCCGTCTACGCGTTCACAGATAGATTATATCCGTGGGGTGAACACAAGCTCGACTATCAGGAATCTGCTCGCGCGGGGGCTCGTTGAACGCACGGGAAATCCTGAGGACGGGCGTGAATATCTGTACCGCCCGACCGTCGAATTACTGGCGCACCTCGGCGTGCGCGAGCGCATAGAACTTCCCAATCATGCGGAAATCTTGGCGGAGCTCAACGCCTTTGAATCCCGTCCCGCGGAACAATCCCCGGGCGAGCAAACACAACAAGTATGACCCCGGACGACTCCACTCCACTCGACACGACCGCCGACCCGCACGCGATTTCGTATCAGTCCTTACCGCCGGTTTTGGCAGGAGAGCAGCCGCCGCAACCGCTCCTACTTTTGCCCGAGCACGCGGGCGTCTCACGTCTCTCGCTGCAATACCTTTCGGGCGCGGCGGCGCTCACGCTGCTCTTCTTTGCGAGCGCGAGCGTAACGGTAGCGTATCTCTCCGATACGCGGCCGGTCTCGGCGGCCTCGCAAACGGCAAGCGCGGCAGCATCCGCCGGCGAAAGCAACTTCCCCGATGTATCCCTCACGGCGCAAAGCGCATACGTTCTCGACCTCACCACGAACCGGGTACTGTACTCGAAGAACCCCGAGGTGCAACTGCCGCTCGCATCGCTCATCAAAGTGCCCCTCGTCCTTGCGGTCTTGGAGGCTCTGCGGCCGGACCAAAACATTACTATTCTGCCGCACACGACGCCTGACGGTGCCGCGGTGCGACTGCCCGCGGGATTGCAATTCTCGACGCAGGAACTCATCAATTTCACTCTCGTCGCTTCCTCAAACGAAGGCGCCGATATTCTTGCGCAAGCGGCCGAAGACGCGACTCGCATCAAATATCCGCAGGCGACACCCGACCGGGCCGTTTTGTGGCGCATGAACGAGATAGCGAAAAATCTGGGCCTTACTCACATGTTCTTTCTCAACACGAGCGGTCTGGACTTGAGCTCCACTCAGGCCGGCGCCTACGGCTCCGCGCGTGACGTCGCTGTCCTTTTCGGACACGCGGCTTCGACTGCTCCGGAAGTGTTCGGGCAGACCTCGCGGGATGCCATCAAGATTAAAGCGTCGACCGGAGAGACCGTGACCGCCGTAAATACCGACGAGGCGCTACCGGCGATACCCGGCACCGTCATGGGAAAGACGGGTTATACGACCCTCGCCGGCGGCAACCTCGCCGTGGTCTTCGAGGCGGGCCCCGCCCACCCCATCGTCGCTGTAGTCCTTCATTCGACCCAAAGTGGCCGCTTTGAGGACATAAAACGCCTGGTTGAGGCCACTGTTGCGTCCATCGGCTCTGACCACTGAATAGCGCTCCACAAGGCAAAATTTGACTGACGGGGTACAATGGTAAAATATGGTACCCGACCTCGTCCGCATACTCGTACCCGCCGCTGTCGCTTTCGCTATCGGCATGGCGGGCACTCCCGTACTCAGCCATTATCTTTACAAGTTCAAGGCCTGGAAGAAGCGTCCCGGTAAACTGGCGCTCGACGGCAGTGCCGCACATGAGTTCAACAGACTGCACATAGAGAACGAGGTCCGTGCTCCGCGCATGGGTGGCATAGTCGTCTGGGGAAGCGTCGCTCTTACCATCTTCGGTATCGCCGCTATCGCAGAAGTCCTTCCGGCAACCTTGACTACAGACCTCGATTTTCTGAGCCGCAATCAGACATGGCTGCCGTTCGCGACCCTTATTGCCGGCGCGCTTGTGGGGTTCGTAGACGACATGCTGGTCATCCGTCCGGACGGAGAAGGTTTGCGTTTGCGCTACCGCGTCATCATCGTCGTCATCCTCGCCTCCTTCATCGGCTGGTGGTTCTGGGACAAACTCGCGATGACGGCCATCAACATTCCGTTCGGCGCACCCCTCGAAATCGGGTGGCTCATCATCCCTCTCTTCGTGCTTGTATCACTTGCGCTCTACGCCTCAGGCGTCATCGACGGTATCGACGGGCTTTCGGGCGGCGTTTTCGGCAGCATTTTCGCCTCGTATACCATCATCGCTTTTGCACAGGACCAAATAGACCTCGCGGCATTCACCGCCTGTATCGTGGGCGGACTGCTCGCATTCCTGTGGTTCAACATCCCACCGGCGCGGTTCTATATGTCCGACACCGGTACGATGGGGCTGACGCTCGCGCTCGGCGCGGTCGCATTTATGACGGACTCACTCGGCGGAGGCGTCGGCATTTCCGTGCTTCCGGTCATCGGCGCACTCCTTGTCGTCACGGTCGCTTCCGACATCGCGCAGGTTGTTTCCAAAAAATTCTTCGGTCGCAAGCTCCTGCGCATCGCGCCTCTTCACCACCACTTCGAGGCTATCGGATGGCCCGGTGAAAAAGTCGTCATGCGCTATTGGGTGCTCTCCGTGGTCTTCGCGTTCGCGGGCGTCATCATCGCCCTCAGCGCGTTGCCCGCACAATGAAACACGCACGCATAGACAAACCGCTCGCATTTCTTATTTTCGCTCTGGTCACCGGCGGAAGCCTCATCTTTGTGTCCGCGGCTTTCGGTCTCCTCGGCAGGGGATTTTCCAGCATCACATCCGTCGCTTTCAACCATCTCGTTCTCGGGGTAGGCGGCGGCACCGTGCTTCTTATCATCGCACTCAACATCAACTACAGGTATTGGAGGCAGTTTGCTCCGTATATTTTTGCTTTTGCGCTTGCCGCGATGTTGCTCGTTTTTGTTCCCAATCTCGGCTTTGCGCACGGCGGGGGGCAGCGATGGATAGTCTTCTTCGGAGTGTCGTTCCAGCCGTCGGAGTTCTTGAAGATAGCGAGTATCTTTCTAGCGGCTGCGTACTACTCGGCCATACGCACAAAGACCGAGACGTTCACCTGGGGAGTCGGCGGTCTCGCCGCGATACTCATCGCACCGGTGGTACTCCTCGTCATGCAGCCTGACATCGGTACCCTCGGCATCATCTGCATGAGCGTAGTCGCGATTTTCTTCGCTGCGGGAGCCCGGATGCGCGACATCGCCATCCTTCTGTGCGTCGCGCTCATCTCGCTTGCGATACTCGCATCTGTAAAGGTGCACGTGAAGGAGCGCATCGTCACCTTTTTCAACCCCTCGCAAAACCAACAGACGGAAAGCTATCAGATAACGCAATCGCTTATCGCCATCGGCTCCGGACAGGTGTTCGGGCGCGGACTCGGACAAGGCGTGCAAAAATTCACCTACCTCCCGGAAGCGATGGGGGATTCGATATTCGCCGTCGCGGGCGAAGAATTCGGGTTCATCGGTTCCGGCATTATCGTGCTGCTTTTCCTCGCGCTCGCGCTGCGGGGTTACGTGGTCGCCGCACGCACGACCGATATGTTCGGCGGCCTCCTTGCCGTCGGCATTTCCACCTACCTTGCGGGGGAAGCCTTCATCAACATCGCGGCGATGCTGGGCATGGCCCCGCTCACGGGCGTGCCCCTTACCTTTGTGAGCCAAGGGGGAAGCGCGATGCTCATATCGCTCCTGAGCGCCGGTATCCTCCTGAATATTTCCCGACAACAGAAAAGAGGTTGAATCTCTCCGCATATAAATAAAGAGGCCTCCACAAGGAAGGCCTATCTTTAGGGGCTTAGCATAGAGCAGATTCGGACCGTAGTCCGACTGTATTCCGATTCCCAGTAGTTATTCAGTGAGAGTTGCTAGAAGCTAGTTGAACTGCGCGTTTTTCAGATACCGCTCAGTCAACCTTGCCGCCTCCTCTTCGTCAACGACAACGTAAGTCCACTCGTATTCCTGACATGTTGTGTCGAGAAAACAGAAGTCGAGTTTGTAGCCGTAGTAGACATTCTCGTCATATGAATACGGACTCAGTTCGCGAGTTAGACCAATGTTCTTGATCTCACGCATCGCCCGTGGAATATCCACATTGTGATATGTCTTATCGAGGCGGTGAACCTCGCTGATCCACCAAACCGCTGCGTGCGGCATTGGTAGCTTCTCGCAGATAACAGCGCGTATAGTGTCGAGCATGAACGGATGATTGTCCTGCTCCTTAACGTGTTTGAAGAGCTTCCGAAGTGTCGGCATCGAACTCCTCCTTCAATGTGCGGTCGGTATTTGACCTCTTCGATTGTAGCATACGCGGGAGCATATGTCAATTTTAATGCGTGATTGTCCTTGCCGCATGCTAAAATAATCCGATGCGTATCGTTCTAATAGGAGGGGGGACGGGCGGACACTTTTATCCGCTTATCGCGGTCGCCGAGGCCATCGAAGACATCTGCCTCGAGCGGACGCTCATCGAGCCGGAACTGTACTACGTCGGTCCGCCGGCCTTCGATAGCGAGGCTCTCCTCGAACACGACATCACTTTCATCCCGACCTCGGCAGGCAAGGTCCGCAGATATGTGAGTGCTCTCAACATACTGAGCTTCTTCACTAATGCGGCGGGCATCATACGATCCACTCGGCAACTTTTTTCTCTATACCCCGACGTTGTGTTTTCCACAGGGGGTTACGCCGCATTCCCGACCCTTGTTGCCGCCCGGATGCTCCAGATACCGGTGGTGATTTACGACGCCGACGCTACGCCTGGGCGTGTATCTCTGTGGTCCTCCAAATTCGCAAAATGGATAGGGGTCGCACACGCCGCTTCCGCGACAAAATATCCCGACCGGGTGCGTGACAAAATAGCGGCCGTAGGTCACCCCATACGCAAAGCCATCATCGAACCGGTGAAAGAAGGGGGGTACGAATTCCTCAAGCTCGATTCGTCCGTCCCCACCGTTTTCGTCATGGGCGGTTCTCAGGGCGCCCGCGCGATAAACGAGGTCGTGCTGGACGCGCTCGGAGTAATGGTGTCGCAATTCAACATCGTGCATCAGGCAGGACTGGCCAATACGGGTGACGTGAGCGGCATTGCTTCTGTCGTGCTCAAAGACTCGCAATATGCTAACCGTTACAAGATGTTCGGCCTTCTCAATACGCTCGCACTGCGTATGGCGGCGGGCATCGCCTCTGTCGTCGTCGCACGCGCGGGCTCCGGCACTATTTTCGAGATAGCGAGCTGGGGCTTGCCGTCTATCCTTGTGCCGATACCGGAAGACGTTTCTCACGACCAGACGGAGAATGCGTTCTCGTACGCGCGGTCAGGAGCGGCGGTCGTTATCGAACAGCACAATCTGTCTCCGCATCTTCTGGTGGCAGAGATACAGCGCATCACGAACGATGTCGCCCTGTGCAAGAAAATGTCCGAGGCGGCCCGCACATTCGCACGTCCCGATGCCGCCCGCAAAATCGCTCTTACGCTCCTAGAAACCTCTATTTCGCATGAACCGGTATGAAGGTCATAACGCGTTTTCCACCGTCGCCGACCGGTTATTTTCACATCGGAAGCGCGCGCACGGCGCTTTTCAACTATCTTTTTGCGGCTCACGAAGGAGGTGAGATGCGGATGCGTTTTGAGGACACCGATACTGCGCGAGGCAAAAAAGAATATGAAGACGACATACTCGAAGGGATGCGTTGGCTGGGACTTCTCGGCAAAAAGCAGGCCGCGGTTTGGAAACAGTCAGAACGTACCGGTGTGTACCGCGGTTATATCAAACAACTGATAGAGGCCGGACATGCCTACGAAGCGGAAGCGGCCACAGATAACCCGGATAAAAAGGTCGTGCGTTTTAAGAATCCCAATACTACGGTTACATTCAACGACCTCGTTCGCGGTCCCGTGTCGTTTGACACGGGTGAGCTGAAAGATTTTATTATTGCAAAATCGGTCGACGACCCGCTGTACCACCTGGCCGTTGTCGTCGATGACCATGAAATGGGCGTCACGCACGTTATCCGTGGCGAAGACCACATCTCGAATACACAGAGGCAAATACTTATTCTCGTAGCTCTGGGATACGGGCGGCCCGCATATGCTCACATTCCTCTCATTCTCGCGCCCGACCGCTCGAAACTCTCCAAACGCCACGGGGCGGTTTCGGTCAATGAATACCGGAGACAGGGTTTTCTGCCGCACGCCTTTGTGAATTACCTTGCGCTTTTGGGCTGGAACCCCGGAACCGAGCAGGAAGTCTTTACGCTTGAAGAGCTTGTAAAAGTATTCTCGCTGGAGCGTATCCACAAGAGCGGTGCTATTTTTGATAAAGAAAAGTTGCTCTGGCTCAACCACCAACACTCCAAGCGTCTGACGGACGCAGAATACGCGGGTCTCCTCAAAGATTTTACCGATGCGGATGTAAGCCTGCTGCCTGTCTCCCTCATCAAGGAACGCGCGCGGACATTTGGCGAAGCCACCGAACTCATTAAAAGTGGAGAGTACGATTTCCTCGCTGAGAAGGTCGGGTACGAGCCGCATCTGCTTCTGAAAGGTGCAAAAACAGACGCCGCAACCGCAAAGAAACATTTGAAGGAAGTCGAGACGTTGTTGATAGATGTATCGGAGAAAGTGTTCGTTTCGGAAGAGATAAAAAACGTCATCTATCCGTACGCGACGGAGCAGGGGAGAAGTACGGTGCTTTGGCCGCTGAGGGTCGCACTTTCCGGCCGGGAAAAATCTCCTGACCCCTTCATCATCGCCTCTCTTATCGGCAAAGAAGTGACTCTGAGGCGTATTGAGTCCGCTTTGTCACACCTTTCGACCTTATGATTTCGCGTGCGAACGTCGTTGCCGCGCTACTTAGCCTCGCGGTTTTCTCCGCGCTTTCACTGCAGGTGACTCCAGTACTCGCACAGAGTACCGATGACGCATCCCAGACAGCTAGCGAGCTGCAGCGGCAGATTGACGAGCAGAGCGCTCAGATAACACAGCTCGACAAAGAAATCGCACAATACCAAAAAGAGCTGGACGCCGTCGGCACCAAAAAGAAAACCCTCCAGAATGACCTAAACGAGCTGAATCTGCTCCTGAAGAAAAGCGCCGCCTCAATCAGTGCAACGCAAAAGAAAATAACCTCGACACAGCTGCAAATCAAGCAGCTCGCGAAGGGCATGGCGGTGAAGCAGGATTCTATCGATACGGATGTCGCAGGGCTTGCGGAGTCGTTCCGGAAAGTGAATGAAGCGGATGCGACGTCGCTCGCCGTACGGATACTTGCTTCCGAAGACCTCGCGGCGACCTGGCGTGAAATGGACTCATATCAGACGCTCCAGTCCGCCATTACCGACCAGATAGCGAAGCTGGCAGCGGAAAAGCAATCGCTCGCCGAGATAAAAAAGAGGACCGAGGAAAAGCGGGCCGAACTGGTCGCTCAGCAGAACACTCTCGTCGCGCAGCAGGGTTCGTTGAACGCCCAAAAGAAAGCCCAGAACGAACTTCTGGCGCAGACGAAATCCCAGGAATCGACGTACCAAGCGCTCCTCGCACAGAAGGTGGCCGGAAAGGCAGCTTTCGAAGCCGCACTCAACGACCTCAAGGCTCAATACCTCCAGGCGGTGGACCCGTCGCAAATCCTCGCGGCCAAAAAAGGCGTGCTCCGTTGGCCGCTCGACAAGATACGGATAACCCAAACCTTCGGGCAATCCTCTTTTGCTCTAAGCGGCGCCTACAACGGCAAAGGCCACAACGGCATTGACCTGGGCGCGCCCATCGGCACACCGGTCAAGGCGGCCCTCACTGGGACCGTGTGGGCTACGGGAAATACCGACCTCTATAAAGGCTGCTATTCGGCGGGCAAGTGGATAATGATAAAGCACTCGAACGGCCTCTCGACGCTCTACGGGCATCTTTCACAGATTTCCGTGGTGCAAGGTCAGAGCGTGTCGGGCGGTCAAATAATCGGCAACGTCGGGGCGACCGGCTACGCCACCGGGCCGCATCTGCACCTCAGCGTCTACGTAACCTCCGTCACCAAAATCATGACCTTCGGTGAGGCTACGAACAGAACATCCGCCTGCTCGCGGGCAACCATTCCCATCACTCCTCCGGCCGGGTTCCTCAACCCGATAGCGTACCTTCCTTAACGCCTCTTCCACTCCTCGATTTCCAAGGCACGCAATTCTATTTTTGATGCGGGCCGAAGCGTGCGCATAGATTTTTTCGGGGCAAGAGGGGAGTGGCGGGAGTCATCGAGCACATCGACGAGCCATACGAGGTCTCCTTCCTCCGTCACCCAGCGCTCCGGGGCAAACCGCCGGAGGTCATACGGCTTCGAATACGCGAGCATGGATTTCCGGCCGTTTTCCAACACGTATTCATGCGCGTACGACATCGCGAGCTCACGCACGGTCCGGTATATCGGGTCGCGGTAACGGAGAATCGCGTGATTGGTCTTGCTGATGGCACCCCACAGTCCGTTCTCCTTAAAAAGCGCCACGACATGGTCCTCATCACTCGGCAGCGTCTGGAGGTCCAACAAAAGCGGCCGCTGCCCGTGGTACGCAAAAGCCGCTGCGGCCAAAAGCGCCCCCTCGAAACAATGCGCCGTGCGCTCCCTCAAAAGCCGCCGCGGCGACATGTACGTCTCGCCGCGCAGCTCGAAATTAATCGGAAGCTTGTCCAGAAAATCCTGGATCTTTTTTGCCGTCGTGAGTTTAGCAAAAATCTTACGCTCAGAAGGGGAGAGTGCCGCCCGGATTCTCTCCTTATACATAGGCACAGTATACAAGAGGCCGTACCGCGGGGATAAGTGCATTGACGGGTGAACCGTAGTTCACTTATACTGTACGGATGTACCCCGTTAGAAGTCTTTCAACCGTTCCTGTTGCGCAACGCGATTGCGAAGGCTTTCACTCGCTTATTCAGTAGCACCATTTCTATGTCAGAAACTTCTAACGGGGTGTACGAGACCTACAAAACCGCCGTCGTTTCTTTCTACAAGAAGCACCGCCGCATGCCCGGCTACAAAGAAATAATGCAGCTTACGGGATTCCGTTCCAAAAATGCCGTCTTCAAACTCATCGCGAAAATGGTGCAGGACGGCGTCGTTGTGAAAGACAAGAGCGGCCGCATCACACCGGGCAGACTGGCCGCGGGTGTCCGGTTGCTCGGCGTCGTTGAGGCGGGATTTCCTTCTGCGGCCGAGGAAGAGCTTCTGGACGTGATGGATTTCGACGAATACCTGGTGCCCAACAAAGAGTCCACCTACATTCTCAAGGTGAAGGGAGACTCGATGATAGATGCGGGCATACATCCCGGCGATATGGTCATCGTCGAGCGCAAGGCCACGTACAAGCCGGGACAGATTGTCGTCGCGATGATAGACGGCGAGTATACGATGAAGTACCTGCGCAAAAAAGACGGCGAGCATTTTCTCGAGCCCGCCAACGCCAAATACAAGCCCATCTATCCGCGCGAATCGTTCCGTATCGAAGCGGTGGTTACCGCCGTCGTGCGCAAATACTAGTATGTGGGGCGCCTCCGGTTCGTTCCCGCGCGCGATTTTGCACGTGGACGGCGACTCTTTCTTCGCCTCCTGCGAGATCGCGAGAAATCCGAAGCTTCGCGGTAAGCCCGTCATTACGGGGCGCGAGCGCGGCATCGTCTCAGCGATGACATACGGCGTGAAGGCGCGCGGAGTGAAGCGCGGCATGATACTTTCGGAGGCGCGGAAAATCTGCCCCGATGCGGTCATCTTGCCGTCGGATTACGAGACGTACTCGCTCTTCTCGGAGCGTATGTATGAGATAGTCCGCCGCTACACCCCCACAGTGGAAGAGTACTCCATTGATGAATGCTTTGCCGACCTTACGGGACTGCGCCGCACGCTGCGCATGGGTTACCAAGAAATGGCGGCCGCCATCAAAGGGGACCTGCAACGCGAGCTCGGCATCACTTTTTCGCTCGGGCTCTCCGCCACAAAGGTCTTGGCGAAGCTCGGCTCCAAATGGAAAAAGCCCGACGGACTTACCGCCATTCCTCTGCGGGATGCGCGCGCGTATCTGGCGAAAACAAAGACGGAGAGCGTCTGGGGTATCGGCCACAACACCGCCGCGTATTTGCAAAAATTCGGCATAGAAACCGCGCTCCAATTCGCCGACCGCGATGAGGCGTGGGTGCGCAAAATGGTCTCCAAGCCCTATTTCGAGCTTTGGAAAGAGCTGAACGGGGAAGTCGTGCTGGAGCTGACCACAGAGCACAAATCCACCTACCGCTCCATACAAAAGACGAAGACCTTCACGCCGCCTTCGAAGGACCGGGATTTCGTCTTTTCGCAGCTTTCCAAAAACGTCGAGAACGCATGTATCAAGGCGCGCAGGTGGAATCTCGCTACGACCGAAATAGTATTTTTTCTCAAGACGCAGGATTTCCATTATCATGCCTGCGAAGTGAAGCTCTCCAATGCGACGAACGTCCCGCAGGACATCATGCGCGCGGTGTCGGAATATTTTGCTAAGACTTATCGCACAAACGTTTTGTATCGTACGACGGGAGTCACGCTGCTGAAGCTCCGCGACGCCGCCTCGGCCCAGCTCGACCTCTTCGGTGCGGCGACGAAAACTGAAGGGTTGCAGTACGTGTTCAAGAGTGTGGACGAACTTTGCGAGCGCTACGGCAAGCATGCCGTATTCCTCGGCTCGAGCTTCCATGCGATGACCCCGCAGGACAGCAAGCTGCCTACGGGGCAGGCCCACTTGCGCAACGAACCTCCTACTCGGCACAGAAATCTTTTCAAAGGAGAAAATTCCAGGCGACGACTGGGGCTCCCTATGCTCGGCGAAGTGTCGTAAGGCAACGATGTGGACACGCCCACGGATTTCATATTAAATGCCGTTAGCCCTTGTACGTATGGGCCAACCTGAAAGGACGGTGAGTCCGGCAACAGCAGTTGAATGGGGCCTCATTGCACTGGGTATTTTCATCGCAATCGTCGCAGTGATGAATGCGTTAACCTGCGACGGCACAAACGAGCTTGGCAAGATCTTTGGCGCCAAGCCCGCGGTTTGCCAAGACGTGGATGCCCGTTGAACAAGCGCGTCGCGCTTTCAAGGCCCCCAGATGAGAAGAAATGTTTCCGCACCGCTTCGGACAGCGGTGCGGGACATCTTTATATACAAAAGGAATGAAGTCCAACTCCCCCGGATTTTGGGGATTTTAGCTCATAGGGGAGGTGGGTCGACGTAAAGCTTGACCGGATTCGGGAAAACGCCCGAGATGGGGTTTGGGGGAGCCGGCGGCCCGGCGAACGGTCCTGAGGCTGTTTTGACCTCGTATACGGGTCCAGGACGCGCGGGGATAGCAGCGGGCGTGGATTGGTGCGTGGCTGCGGCCGACTCAGCCGGATGCCTTATTTGTACGTAGCTATACGTCGCAAAAGATATATTGTGCGACGTTGGAAATTATAGAACTCGGCTAGCCTAGACCACATTAGACCACTGCCCTGTCAAGACTCATCGCCCAAAATTTTCTTGGAAGATTCTCCGGCTTGTTTCGTTTTGTGTCGTGCATCTGAAATATTTCCCCGCAGAAAATACCCGGTAGTTATTTACCACTTCCCTGTTCGGGGTATTTTAGAGGAAAGCACCTTATGCCTGACCTACCCCCTATCCCCCCTTCTTCATCTCTATGCCTTCCAGGGTATCTCGAATTGTGCGAATTCGGGCAAGAGTTTTCTGCCGTAGAGCAGACGCGCGATGACTTCCGCGTGTGAGAGCGCGCCGGTGAGTGCGTTGTGCGGCGATGGCTCCTCGGGAATGCCGCAGTAGTTGAGGACCGCGTCGAGATTGAGCGCCGAGCGGTGGTACTTTACCGGCGGCTGCAGGCCTTTGTGTATCATGTGCATAAAACACATCGTGTGCGTGTCGAGTGTGCGGTGCGCGAACGGCCAGTTGGTATGCCCGGCGCGCTCGGCGGCTTCTTTCAGAAAGTCGCGGTCGAACGATACGTTCTGTCCGGCAAATGTCCGCTCCTCCACGCCCTCGCTCCAATGCAGGAATGCGTGCGTGAGATCGGCCTCACTCGGCTTGCTTTGGTCCGTAACCTGCTCGCGGGTAAAGCCGTTCACCGCGAGCGCCTCATCCATGATGTGTGCGCCGTCCCACACTTTGCACTCCATATAGAAACGATTCGTAGGATTCGCGAGGTCGAGTGCGCCAAGACTCACAATAGAGTGAATCTTCGGTTCCACGCCCGTTGCTTCGACATCGAGGACTATCATGGGTGCTATTGTAGCGTGGATTATTGCGGCGCCAAACCCTTGCATCCCTTGGCGGATGAGTACCCCGCCCTGCGGGCAGCTGCCTCACTTTCGAACCACACTTTACCGGCGGGGCTGATCTTACCTGCACCGGTACACCACGGATAGTAGTAGACTGTGCCGCCCCGTGCCGCCACGAGGAGGCCACCGGGGGCTAACGCACTTGGTCTTGCATCCATTGGGGCCTCAATGATAGAGACGAGCGGTTTAGCTTCTTCCAAGGCCGAAAGACGGCCGAGGCCAAAGGAGGCCAAGGTGACCAAAAAAATGATAACTACGACACCCCACTCAGCTACCCATTGCCCGCCCAAAACCTTGATTTTTAGATACGATTCGTGTATATTCTGCATGTTAGTTAATCATACAACGACAGCAATATGGCACATACAAAAGCCGGGGGAACAGCGCATAACCTGAACGATTCAAATCCGAAGTATCTCGGCGTGAAGCGCGCGGACGGCCAAAAAGTCGGCGTCGGCGAGATAATCGTCCGTCAACGCGGCACGGCCATCATGGCCGGCAAGAATATCGGCGTCGGCGTAGACCACACCCTCTTTGCAATGTCCGCAGGTACCGTACGTTTCCACTCTAAGCGCAAGACGAATTTTGACGGCCGCTCAGTGCGCCGCCGTATTGTCGACGTAGTTTAGACGGTAGGCTTTATTGCAAGCACCATCTCCACCTTCGCCTTCTCAAAGGCGATGTGTATCGGGTGCTCCCCTACTTCTTTAAGAGGTTTTGCGAGCGCGATTGTCTCAACGGGTATGCTCACCCTTTTTTGCTCTTGAATCGCTTTTACGATATCGGCAGCAGTAATTGATTTGAAGAGCCCGCCTTTTTCCGTCGCACGCGCCGTCATTTCCACACGCGCACCATTCAGGCTGTGCACTGCTTCCGTGATAGCTTTATTGTGTTGTTCCTTCGCCTCCCCTTCCCTCTTTTGGGCTGCCAGATGTGCCGCGACTTTATCGGGAGTCGCCTGCACTGCGAGTCCCTGCGGAATAAGAAAATTAAGCGCGTAACCGTCGGCCACGTCCTTCATCGTCCCGTGCTGCCCCACCTTCGCAACGTCTTTCAAGAATATGACTTTCATAGAGTGATTCTATATGACGCTACAAAACATTCAACACATGGAAGTCTAGGCTGCTATACACAAACACAATCCCCGCGCGTATCGCTATACGCGCGGGGTGCAAAGGCAAAGATCGATTCTTGGACGTTACTTTTTCTTGACGACCAGCAGGTCGACTTCGTGCCAACGCGGTGCATTGATGTGACGAGTCTCGTCGTCAGCGTCATCAGGAATGCACAGTATCGGGCGGTTCGGCTTGTCCCAGTGCAGGGCAAGCCGCTTCAGTGGCCGCATGCCGCGGTCGACGAACTCGCGCTTCGTGACGACGAGGTCGCGACGCGTGTCCAGGCGTCGCGCATTTTCTGCGAGGAACGCCGTCATGTACTCGAACGATGCGAAGTCGAGGCCATCTCGGTCGAGTTCGATGAGAACGCGCTCGCCGCCGACATTGGGAACAAATCGCACAGTCCCAACGTCACAGTCTTCGATGCCACTGCGTTCGAATGATTGGAACAGCTGTTCGTTCGCAGTGCGGATGTCCCACAACAACTCGCGACCTTTAAGCTTTGCCCACCTGTTGCTAAGTGCTGTCATTTCGCTGAGCATGACCGCCCGCGGCAACTCATGGTCGACCCTGATGGTCCAGGATTTCCGCAGCATGACCTCGTTCGGCCAAAGCACTGTGTGAAGTCCAGCGCGGAGTTCGCCGATACTGGCGGTCGCGGAGAGGTCGATGAGATCGCGGAACGCACCCGCTTCAGCAAGGTTGCGAATGTGCCAATCAGCTACACTGTGACCGTTTGGATTCACCAATCGCAATGCATCGCACAACGCTCGCACTGCCGCATCATCGACTTTCGTTTCAATGTTCAACATCTTCCTCACTCCTTTTTCCGAATGCAGCGCCCCGTAGGGATGCACACGTTCTATGGACGAATCATTCGCCATAGCAAAGAAATGCCCTGGTAGGGCGCCTCTTGGCTATAGCGAAGGAGAATACGCTGTGTTTTATTGTGTCATGTTGAGACTGAATGTCAAGGTCACGTTCGTCGGGGCTAGACGATGTTTCTATTCACCTTTCAACATCTCCACCGCCTCGTCCAACTGCGGGTCTTTATCAGCCTTCCCGTCCTCCTCCGTCAGCTCCACCACTACATCGGGTACTATGCCGTCCGGTGGTATCTGGACTCCGTCCGGCCCTACCCATCGCGCGACGGTAATCTTCAGCGCGGTGTCGGGAGTAATTTCGACGAGTTCCTGCACTGAACCCTTGCCGAACGTGTTGGTGCCGACGAGCTTCCCCACTCCGTGGGCACGCAGAGCACCCGCTAGAATCTCTGCGGCGGATGCGGAGCCCCGGTCTACGAGGATGACCATCTTGAGCTTGTCGCTAAAGACGTTGTACCCCAAAGAACGATGAACGACGTTTGCGGCATGCCCAGCGTAGTCCTCGGTAACGACTACCTTTCCGAGCGGCAAAAACCAGCTCGCCATGTCGACGGCCGCCTCCAGGTACCCGCCCGGATTGCCGCGGAGGTCGAGTATGAGCGCCCTGTCGCCCGATTGCACGAATTCTCTGAGCGCCTTGCGGAAAAGGTCGGGGGCAGACGCGGTAAACGTGGCGACGCTGATGACGTATACGCCGTCGGGGCGCGCGGTCGTAGTAATGACGGGCACGTTTATCACATCGCGGGTCACCTTTATCTCTTTGGGTTCGTTCCAACCCTCCCGCAACATGGTGAACGTGACGACCGTGCCCTTGGGGCCGCGAATCTTCTGCACCGCTTTACCGACATCCATGCCTTCCGTCGAGACGCCGTCAATTTTTAGCACGAGGTCCCTGCTCTTAATTCCCGCCCGTTCGGCAGGTGTCCCCTTCAAGGGTGATACCACTGTCAGCACTCTGTCACGAACCGCAATTTCCATTCCGACACCTTCGAAACTCCCGCTCATATCGGAAGCGAACTGCTCGTTCTCCGCAGGCGGCAGAAAGAATGTATACGGGTCATTGAGCGAGGCGGCCAACCCCTCAATCATTCCCCACACGCGCTCCTCGGCGCTATTGGGGCTCGTGGTGGCCGAGACAGGCGTCGAGCTTCCGACCGATACGGGCACGAATTTCTCATCAATGACCGACCACGCCTTCCACACGGGAGAGAAATCCACGTTGGCCGGCTGGTCTGCGCCTGTGGAAAGTGACGCCGCCTTCTGCGAGCCCCAGACCGTGCCCGCGACAAAGAAGCCGCCCGCAAAAGATGCGACCATGAGACAAATCCCACCGATTACTGCGGTAGTGAAAGTAACCGTCGCGCTTTTCTTTTCATCGAACATCGGAAGATTATACCCCGTGAGATAATAAAATCCGAGTCCGGTGTGTCGCACAGGCGTGATTATCTCATGGGGTATAACATCCGCTTGTTGTTCGGCACTCCCCACTTCCCACTTTGTACCTGATGCCTGCCTGCCCCGTAGACAACTTGTTGTTCTTCGGGGATACTTACCCATACATGCATACCCGCTATGAACATAACGGGCTTATCTGGGTAGACCTCGAGTCCCCGAGCCGCGACGAAGTGCAGGACGTAATGGACCAATTCGAGATTGCACCGCTCGTCGCGGAGGAGCTGCTGCTGCCGACGACGAAACCCCGCGTCGAGTTTTATCCCACGTACGCCTATCTCGTTCTCCACTTCCCCGCGCTCCGGCACAGCCACAAGACGCCCGAACAGGAAATCGACTTTATCGTCGGGCACAATTACATCATCACCACCCATTACGACACCATTGACCCGCTGCACAAATTCTCGAAGGTATTCGAGGTCAATACCCTCTTGGACAAGAGCAACCTGGGCGACCATGCGGGGTTCATGCTCTTCTACATGCTCAAAAATTTGTACGGCGCGGTCGAGCATGAGGTGGATTACGTACGACACGCCCTTGATGTCATCGAGGACCGCATTTTCTCCGGCCACGAGGTGGCAATGGTCACCAATATTTCACGCAGCGCGCGCGACCTGCTCAACCTGCGGCAGCGCATTGAGCCGCACCGCGATGTCCTCCGCGACTTCGAGGCGGGCGGTCCGCAATTCTTCGGGACCGCTTTCTCTCCGTATCTGCGCACGCTTTCCGACGAGTATTACCGCGTGCACAATCACATCATGCGCGCCACAGAGTCGCTGCATGAATTGCGCGAGACCAACAACTCTCTCCTCACGACCAAACAGAACGAAACGATGCGTATTCTGACCATCATGGCACTTCTCACGTTCCCGTTGGCGCTCTTCGTGGCTATTTTCGACATAGATGCGATTTCCAATCCGATTATCGGACTGCCCTACGATTTCTGGATAATTCTCGGGGCGGTTCTCACTATAGGTGCAGGGATGCTACTCTACTTCAAGCATAGGAAATGGCTTTAAAATACCTTGTAGCTAGTAGCCGGTAGCCTGTAGAATGTACGACATGTGGTTTAAGTCTTTGTTTAAGGAAAGAAGACAGTCTTTTCTGCCGCTCTATTTCTACAACACGCTCGGAGGCGAGAAACAGCGCTTCGTACCCGCTCCGCGCGCGAAGGAGGTGCGCATGTACAACTGCGGCCCCACCGTCTACGGCCGCCAGCACATCGGCAACCTCTCCATGTTTATTTTTACGGATATCTTGCGCCGGACTCTGGAAGTCAATTCTCTGCCGGTAAAGCAAGTCATCAACTTTACGGACTTCGGACACCTCACCTCGGACGGCGACGAAGGCGACGACAAAATGACGACCGGCCTCAAGCGCGATGGGCTCGCGCTCACGCTTCCCAATATGCGTATCTTGGGCGAGAAGTATGCGAACCTCTTTCTGGAGGACATTCGCGCGCTCAATATCGAGGCCGACAAAATAACATTCCCCCGTGCGAGCGACTTTATTCCCGCGCAAATCGCGATGATACAGGCACTCGAGGAAAAGGGTTACGCATACAAGGCGGGCGCGGGTGTCTACTTCGACACTTCGCGCTTTCCGGAGTACGGCAAGCTCGGCAATATCAATCTCGAGGGCCAGAGAGAAGGTGCACGAGTCACCGCCTCTAAGGACAAACGTAGCCCGACAGATTTTTTGCTGTGGAAAACTGACAAGAAACTCGGCTGGGATAGCCCCTGGGGCCTCGGCTTCCCCGGCTGGCACATCGAGTGTTCCGCGATGATACGCGCGACGCTCGGTACACAAATAGACATCCATACGGGCGGTATGGAGCACATTCCGGTACATCACAACAACGAAATAGCGCAATCCGAATCCGCCACGGGCAAGAGGCCACTCGCGCGCTTCTGGATGCATCGCGCTCATTTGCAACTCGAGGGCGCAAAGATAGCAAAGTCGGAGGGCAACGTCGTGTACTTGTCGGACATTGTCGAACGTGGCTTTCACCCGCTCGCCTTGCGGTACCTCTTGCTCGGTGCGCATTACCGAAGTAATTCTAATTTTACTTGGGAGGCGCTCGGTGCCGCGCAGACGGCTCTGGGCAAATTACTTGCACTGCGTCTTTCCTGCAAAGACGTCGCACCGGGCGGTATTTCAAAACATTGGTTCATGCAATTTATGCGAAAAGTCAACGATGACCTTGATACCCCTGGCGCTCTTTCCGTTCTGTGGGAAATGACGAAAGACACCTCCCTCTCCCCCGCGGAGCTCCTCGCAACCCTTTTCGAAATGGACAAAGTACTCGGCCTCCGGCTTGAGGAGCCGGATGAAGCGGCCCGCAAATTTGCTGCGAATTATATGCAGATCGAAGTATCCGAAAGCGACCTTCCGGAGAACATACGGGCATTCCTTAAAGAGCGTGGCGAAGCCCGCCGGACGAAGAACTGGGCGCGGGCCGACGAGCTTCGCATACAGGTAGAAGCGGCGGGATATATCATTGAGGACAAGGACGGCGCTACGCGCGTGCTGAAACAGTAAACAATACCAGAGGTTCATTCCTGAACGACAAAATTTACGAGCCTTTCAGGGACAACGATAGTGCGCAAAATTTGCTTACCGTCCAAACGAGCCGCAACCGCCTCACGCGCCGCTTTTTCAACCGTTTCCTTACCGGCATTGCTTGCAACCTCGGCTTCCCCGCGCGTCTTGCCGTTTATCTGCACCGCAATCTTAATACTTCCCTCTATGAGACGGGCGGCGTCGAATTCCGGCCATTCCGTTTTATGTACCGATTTTTTCTGTCCGCTTTCCGCCCACAATTCTTCGACTATATGTGGCGCAAAGGGCGCGAGCAGTCTAAGGAAGCTCTCCCACTGGCCCTTGCCGAGTGCTTTCTCCTTCTCTAATGCATTCTGAAACATCATGAGCGCGCTGATGGCCGTGTTGAATTTCATGGCCGCAATATCTTCACCCACTTTTTTGATGGTTTTGTGAAGAAGATTCTCAAGCCCCGCGTTGTTCACTTTGCCAACATACTCCCGCGCTTTCCACACCCTCTCCAGGAAGCGACGGACACCGACGACGCTGTCGGGATTCCACGGGTAGCTGCTGACTTCGTTGTAAGGACCGATAAAGGCGAGGTACATGCGCACGGTGTCCGCGCCCAGCCGTCCGACCACCTCATCGGGGTCAATCACGTTGCCGCGCGATTTGCTCATCTTTTGCCCGTCGGGCCCGAGGATGAGCGAGCGGTTCATGCGGCGCGTGTAAGGCTCCGGCTCCTTCACCAATCCGAGGTCGAAGAGCGCTTTGTGCCAGAAGCGTGAATACAAGACGTGCATCGTAGTGTGCTCCGCGCCGCCAGAGTAGAGGTCCACAGGCATCCAGTTTTCCTGTTTACTGCTGCCTGCAAACTGTTTACTATTTTTGGGGTCTGTGTAGCGGAGGAAATACCATGATGAATCCACGAACGTGTCGAGCGTATCGGTCTCGCGTTCGGCCTTTCCTTTGCATTGTGGGCATTTCACTTGCACGAATTTCTTCACCTTCGCGAGCGGTGATTTTCCGTTCCCCTCCGGTAGATAATCCTTGACCTCTGGCAGCTTCACGGGTAACTCGTTGTCTTTGACAGCCACGGGGCCGCATGAGGCGCAGTGCACGATGGGTATCGGCACGCCCCAGTAACGCTGGCGCGAAACTATCCAATCACGGAGTTTGTATGTCTTGGCGAGCCGGCCAAATTTCGCGCCGGCCAACGGAATGGCTTCTTCGCTCGTTAGGCCGTCGAATTCACCGGAGTCGTAGAGTATCCCCTTCCCCGTGTACGGCCTTTCCTGATGCCGGTCCCACGCGTACCGGTAATCATCCTTATTGATAAATCTTGATACTTCCTTTTCTTCCAGCCACCGTACTTCATGTCGAGCTTTTTCGTCCGCGGATACCTCTACCTGTTCGTCACCGAGTAATTCAAAAAAGAGTGGCGAATAGTGAGCAATTGTATTGGTCTTGCGAAGCAGACTGTAATACTTGGAATGTGCCGGCCTTCCAAGCTCGCGAACGAAAGAAATGTTCGTATACCCGGTTTCTTCACGAATCTCCCGGATACCTGCTTCGATAAGGCTTTCGTTACCCTCAATACCGCCGGAGACGAATTCGTGCGTTGCCGTCGGACGGTAATTAATACAGAGATACTTCCCATCGGACCGGCGTCTGACGATGGCCATGACCGCCTTACGTTCGACAAAAGGCTGCCCTTCCCGCACGGCGTCGAGACCTGAGGTGCGGGTGATCAAAGGCTCCACCGTTTCTTTTAGCGGAATACCATATTTATGTGCGAACTCGACGTCTCGCTCATCATGCGCGTCGCCGAATAGAGCTCCGGTACCAAAAGTCGCGATCGCGAAGTCTGCTACCCATACCGGGATCTCCTTGCCGGTCGTTGGATTGATAGCTTTCACGCCTTTGAGTTCGACACCGTTTTTCTCTTTGCCTGCTGCGAGACGTTCAATTTCTTTCTTCTTGGCCGCCTGAGCGACGTATTTCTGGACCTCGTTGTTGTTCTGTAGAACGGTCTTGTGTGTGAGAGCGAGTGTAACCCACGGATGCTCAGGCGCTAGCACGAGGAAGGTACCGCCAAAGAGCGTATCGGCGCGGGTCGTGAAGACACGGATGCTGGGGGCACACATCATCAGCACGTCGGGTTCTTTTGCGCCGGTAAAATGCGGGGAGCTTGCCTTCCCTGCCATTAACATCGCACCTAATTCTTTGACGTATATCTGTGCGTCGGAAGCCGACACCACCGGGTCTTTCCCGTCTGGCACGACCATGAACGTTCCGGCATTCTTCTTGATTGCCCTGAAATCAAAACCCTTTTTGCATGCAATGGTTACACTCTTGCGCACTTTGGTATCGAGAAACTTCCCCGAAAACGGCGTCGAGACGAGTACCACGCGGCGTACCTTGTGACCCCGTTCCAAGAGGCGCAAAGTCACGATGCCGCCGAACGAGTGCCCGACGATGACCGTGCGCCCGTCGAGCGTACAGTGTTTCTCCACGTAATTTGCCTGTTCCTCGTCGTCAGGCTCATTGGGGTTTGGCATATCAACAACCTCAACTTCGTAACCGCGCTTTTCAAGTTCGGCTTTGAGCCACGGCTGGTACTCCCCATCTGACGAGCTTTCTCTCCCATGCAATAAAAGGAAACGAGAGTCATCTTCGACAGCACCCGTGAGCGGAAAATCTATTTCCGCGCCTTCGGAGCGGCCTATCCAATTTTTTTGCGACTCTTTTATTTCTTTCGGCCAATCGAGCGCGTCGAGGTCGCCTATGAGGCGCTCCGCGTAATCGGTAATTTTGATATTCCATTGGAGCATCTGTTTCTGTACAACCTCGCTGTCGCATCGCTCACACTTACCATTTACCACTTGCTCATTGGCGAGGACGGTTTTATCTTTCGGACACCAATTCACCGTGGTCTCTTTGCGGTACACCAATCCCGCCTTGAAAAGCTGGAGGAAAAGCCACTGCGTCCATTTGTAGTACGCGGGGTCGCACGTGACCACCTCGCGTGACCAATCGAATGATGTCCCCATCGAGCGGACCTGCTTTCTCATATACTCGATGTTGCCGAGCGTCCATTTCCGCGGATTGAGTTTGTTCTTGATGGCGGCATTCTCGGCGGGCAGCCCGAAGGCATCGAATCCTATCGGGTACAGCACATTTTTCCCCTGCATGCGCAAAGCCCGCGCCAAGATATCGGGCACCGCAAAGGCGTACCAGTGCCCTACGTGGAGGTTGCCGGAGGGATACGGAAATTCGACGAGAAGGTGGAAATTATCTTTCCCCTTCGCGATGTCGCGCGTTTTGTAGAGGCCGTCCTTCTCCCACTTTTTTTGCCATTTCTCCTCGATTTTCTTGTGGTCGTAGGCTCCCATTGGAGTAGCCTACCACACGGCCGCCGACCGGGAAAATCGCGCCTAGAACCCTTTTTGTTTGGAGTACGGAGGATATCGTTGAGGGTCGATGGTGCGCTCAAAGCAAACCCTACCTGCAGCATGCTGCCAATTGTCCTGAATGTCTTTACCCTCCGCTCCAACCGGCTCGGTAGGCAGCGGCATGGAGCGGCCCTGCAAAACATTGGTACCGCCTTCATTTGCGAATGTCGCGCAGAGTTTGAACGAGAGAGCGCCTGTTGAAGAGTACTCGTACGCCTCTTTCGTCTGCGGGTCGAGTGGAAGTATGTTGTTGGTGATGGGGTCATTCAATCCGGAAAGTGCGGCGGGCAACTTCTCTTTCTGCTGCCAATAATTCACGATCTGCCACTGAATGGCCTGCAGATCCTGTACACGTATCGCATCTTGTTTTTGCGCGCGTATCTGCTGCGGAGTACCAACGATGAAGAAACCGGCAAGAATAGTGACGATGACAAGCAGGCCGACGCCCCAGTTGACCAGCCGCGCCCGCATCGGCTCGCGTTCCCAGTAGCCCCAGAGGTCCGCAATGAAATGCACAAAGCCGAGGCCCGCGACGAGGAGTACCGTCAAGACTTTAAGAAGAAAACCCGCAGTGAGGTCCTCGCCTTGGAGGTACGTATTGAGAAGTACGATGAGGTCCACAACGATAGTGGCACCCGCAAGGAAAAGCGTCAGAAAAAGCGCCCACCGGCGAATCCATATCTCGTTGCGCGAAGGGTCCGCTACAATGCCGCGCCGTATGAAGCGCATCAGAACGAGGAATACCGGCGTGAGGACAATGAGCGCTGCCGTCTCGTAGCTGATGCCGGAGGAGTAGGGGTCTATGTAGTATGTACCCGAAACCGGATTCGGAGATGCCTTATTAATGTATTCGAACAACAGAGCAATAAAAGCCACGACGCCCGCATAGAGCGAGACCATGGCGCCTACCCAAAAGACGAAGTCCTTCGGCGTTACCTTCGGTTTATCCATATACCGAAATCGTACAACCCTGAGCGTGGATGTCAACTATGCAGGAATTCCCCCCATTAGAAAGCTCCGCTTCTCATTCTGCAGAATGACCTACTGAGTAACGGGGCATGCATTACGCCACCTAGTTGTGTAGAAACTCCATCACGTCTCCGTCTTCTACGACGTATTCTTTCCCTTCCGTCCGAAGAACTCCCTTATCGCGAGCCCTGCTCCACGAACCGGCTTCCAAAAGTTTGTCCCAGTGTATGACCTCGGCGCGGATGAATTTGTCGCGGAAATCTGTATGGATGGCCGCTCCCGCGTCCGGGGCAGTCGAGCCGCGGCGTATCGTCCACGCGCGCGACTCGTCCTCTCCCGTTGTAAAAAAAGATATAAGGTCGAGGAGGTGATATCCACCCTTGATAAGCGCATCGAGTCCATCGTCTGCGACGCCGAGCTCGCGGCGAAAATCCGCGCGCTCGTCGTCGTGCACATCGGAGAGGTCGCTTTCGACTCCCGCGTCTACGACAACATACTGTGCACCCGACGAATCGAGGAAATTTTTGAGTGCGTGCCACCGGTCACCACCCTCGGCATCCACATTCACTGTGCCACTCTTCCTATTCAGTATGTATAAGACCGGCTTCATGGTGAGCAGATGCAGGCCCTTGGCGACGAGTTGTTCTTTCGCACCGAGCCCCACAGTCCGGGCTGCTTTTCCTAATTTCAAAACCGGTACTATCTTGCGAAGCACATCACGCTCGGCGACAAGTTCTTTATCACCTCCTTTGGAATCGCGCTCCACCCGTTCCAGCCGCTTCTCCGCCGTCTGCATGTCGGCGAGCACGAGCTCGAGGTCTATCGTCTCAATGTCGGAGAGAGGGTCCACTTGGCCGACTACGTGATGCACATCCTCATCGTCGAACATGCGCACGACTTCCGCAATGGCGTCCACTTCGCGGATGTGCGTGAGAAACTGGTTGCCAAGCCCCTCCCCCTGCGATGCGCCTTTCACAAGGCCCGCGATATCAACAAACTCAACAACCGCAGGTACTTTCTTCGCAGAGTTCGACATCGTAGAGAGTTTATCTAAACGGAAATCGGGCATGGCGACAATGCCGACCGACGGGTCAATGGTACAAAACGGATAGTTCTCGGCGGGAACGCCTTTTTTGGTCAATGCATTAAAAAGCGTCGATTTCCCGACGTTGGGCAACCCGACAATCCCTATTGATAGCGACATCGCGCAATACTAGCCGAAAAAGTGTCCGCCGACTAGCAAAACCCTTAATAAACAGCTACAAGTTTTCTTCGCGTACCGTCAGTAACTGACCCGCCTTAGTGGTGTGAAGTGATTGCACAATACCGCTCGGCCAACGGATGGTGAGTGTGTCCACGGTGGTGGACGTGCCGAGACCGAACGTTTGCCACAGACTGTTTTGTGATAGGAAAGAACCGCCCGATATCACCTCGCGTATCTGCTTTTTCCCGCCGATTTCTACGGTAATGCGCGCGCCTACTCCGTCGCGGTTGCTTTTCGTGCCGATGAGCTTAACCGTCAAATAATGATTGCCGTTGGGCACCGCCTGGTACAGACGGTTTGCCGACGGTTGTGGAAATCCCTCGTCGGCGCGCACAAAGACATCCGTAAAGCCGTCATTGTTATAGTCACCGAATGCCGCCGCCGAGCGCGTATCGGTGCCCGAAATCCCGGACTGCCCGGCGACGTCGGTAAATGTTCCGCCCGTATTTTTGTACAAGCGGTCCGACCTGTTCGGATACGCATTTGCGAACGTCGCGTTCGTCGTCCAACCGCTCACGGCATAGAGGTCCAGCAATCCGTCGTTATCGAAATCCAGCGCCCCCACACCCCATCCGAGTGAGTCGAAATTGTCCGTCCCCGTGCTTGTCGCGCTCTCGGTGAACGTTCCGTCGCCGTTGTTGCGCCAGAGAAGATTTCGGTGTCCGGAACCGACATATATATCCAGGTATCCGTCGTTGTCGTAATCGCCCACCGCCGTCCCGTGCGTGCTATGCACGATGCACAGACCCGCTTTCTCCGTAACGTCGGTGAATGTGCCGTCCCCGTTGTTGTGATAGAGGGCATTGGCGAGCCGCTCGGTACCGGTATACAAGTCCGGCAGTCCGTCGTTGTCGTAATCGAGCCACGTGGCCTGCCAATTTGCCTTGGTGCCGACGGTGACTTTCTCGGGACCTCCCTGCTTGTAAGAACTGCATCGCGCTTCCCCGCTCACGTGCGCACGCGCGGCCACGTCCGTGAACGTCCCATCGCGGTTGTTGTGATACAGGATATCCGGCTCCACCACCCAACCGGTGACCTTCCATTCCGTATCGGTTTTGTCGAACTGAGGCTCTCCATACGTAGCCACATAGATATCGAGATAGCCGTCGTTGTCGTAATCCCCCCACGTGACCCCCATGCTGCGCGCGCGGACGGTGATGCCGGCCTGTTTGCTTACATCGCTGAATGTGCCGTTGCAGTTGCTGTGGAAGAGTTGGTCGGCTTCGCCGCCTGGCGCCACATTTTCTCCGTTCGCGATATATATATCGGGACATCCGTCGTTGTCGTAATCGCCGAACGTGGCGCTTACGGCCGAGTGACGTACCGATGTGAGGGCGGCGCTCTCGGTGACATCTGCAAAGGTTCCATTGTGCTCGTTGTGATATAAACGATAGCCGAGCTTTCCTCCCCCGCGCACGAGCAAGTCCAGAAAACCGTCGCTATCATAGTCACCCCACGAAACCCCTCCTTTTGAGGGTATGGAAGGCAGGCCGGATTTGACGATTTCGTCTATATACACTCCCCGGGCCTGCCCGGTAAACAACGCGGCCACCGCAAATATTGCAGAGAAAAGCACTACGAGCGCCAATAACGTATTCAGGGCGCTACTACCGCATGAGTATCGCTGCGCCAAAAAAGACATCGGGCAATACTAGCGGAAAACAAACACAGGCGCTAGAACGCCAGAGAAACGCTTGCCGCCTGGCCGTCGCGCGGGAGCTGAACGGCAGAAACAGTGTTTCCGTTGAGGAAGATGAATGAAAGCGCGATGGCGATAAGGACCGCGCCGCCCAGGATAACTTCAAGATACTGCACTTTCGACTTCACGAAGACGGCTATCCCGAGAAGAACTGCAACGAAGGCGGCAAAGATGCCAAAGACCCACGTGACTGTGTGATTCGGTGAACTTGCGGCCGTCGCGACGGCACCCGCGCCTACAGGTGCGGGCGCAACCTCCGCGCCGAGCACTTGACTCACCTGAGCAGGTGCCGAAGAGGCCGGTGCGGCGGCCGTCGCGACCGTGGCCTTTGGCGTTTTCGACTTTGTCGGTGCGGCGGAAGCAACCGCTTCGGTTGGAGGCGTTGCGAAAAACTGGACGACAAATGTTGTATCCTTTCCCTCGTATACTCCCTGTGCGGTGGCGATACCGATACGCGTGTACTGGGGCTTCACGATGTTGGCATGATGTTCGGGCGAGTTCATCCACGCCTCTTCCACATCTATCGAGTCGCTGAAGTTGATGGCGAGATTTTCCCCCGCGTAGGAATAGTTATAGCCGACCAAATCCAGCCAGTGCCACGGCGTCTTCCCGTCGGGGCTCACGTGTGCGAAGTAACTTTTGGCTGCCATGTCGTTCGCTTTTGCCTGGGCGGCTTTCGCCAGATGCGCGTCGAACACGAGCTTGGCGTTGCCCGCTGCGACGCGGTCCTTGTTGGTCATATCCGCAAGCGCGGCGGGAAGCACGGCGGCGGTAAAACCGGTCTTCTGAAGGAGAGGCGTGCCGATCACATACACTCCTTCGATAACGAACAGGATGAGTACTATGATGGCAACCGATTCCTTCGCCAAAAGCGCGGGCTTGAATTTATTGCCCGCGTGCGGGATGAGGTAATGCTTCAGCTTGCGAAACCGCTTCATGTGATGCTATTGCCCGAGCATGGCCTTAAGCGCAGCGAGAAGGCCCGCCAATTGCTGTTGAAGGCTTTGTATCATGAGTGCGCGCTGCTCGTCATTTGCTACCGGCATCGCACCCTGGTTCAAGACGGCGCGCGTCATGGAGCCAACATACCCGCTCTGCGGAGAAATACCATGTGCGGATTGATATGCTTTCACGCCCGCAAGAGTGAGAGGGCCGAACGTGCCTGTCGGCGCAGCTATCTTGAGAGAGCCTTCGGCGATTAGTATTTTCTGAAGCTCCGTCACGTCCGTACCGGTCGAGCCGGCTCCAAAGCTCTTGGTAAAGCTATAGACTGACGCACCCAAGACCTGCCCCTGCACGGTAGGAGCCATGGGTGCGGGAGCGATGCTGGGCGTAGGTGTAAATGGCACGAACGAGCCCCCGCCTCCTCCTCCGCCTCCCCCACCACCACCTCCTCCGCCGCCTCCACCCGCGCTACTCGCGGAAGTCCATTGGGTGTACGTGAGGAAGGCCGTAAAATGCTTCGTCCAAACGACGAGAGCGGTCCCCGCATCTATTTTGCAGTCCCCTCCGGCAGCTAATGCATCGCCTGTGGCCTGCGAGTCAGAGTCACAAGCGGTCGTTATCTCGGTGAACGTCCCGCCACGGGACCACCCGGTACGATCTCCCGCCTTTCCGGGAAATACGATGCGTACTCCCTTGTCGAAGGTGAGCGACGAGGTCGATGAGCCGACTTCGAGAGCAAGACCCACGGTTATAGAAGTACCCGAAACAGGAGTCGGAGAGGTATACGAAGTTGATGCTGTCGGCAAAGCCAACGTTCCGTCCCAGCCGGAAGTGCCCGTAACAACTATGCCGGCGGGCATTTCAACCGACATGACCGTCGCACCGGATGCGGCCGTTGAGGTCGCGCCGTTGCCGAGCGTACCGGATTTTGTACCGTCGCCGTTCGTAGTCGTCGTGACACCGAGTGACGTGTCGGAAACGACTACATCACGCGTTTTGGACGACACATTTGAATGTGCATCTGTTGTGGCATACGTGAGTGTATAGGTCCCGGCGGTGCTTGTGTCCACTGTGCCCGTCACGACCGGTGTCATCGTGCCGTCTACGGCATCGCTCGCCGAATATCCCGGCTCAGTGTATGTGTTGCCTAAAGCGACGCTCGTCGTCGCACTCCCGGTGAGCGTAATTACCGGTGGGGTCGTATCCACGACATGTACCGCAAACGAAGTTTGAGTTGCTGCATTACCGACCGTGTCGGACTTATCACAAGTCACCGTCGTATCGCCTATTGCGAATGCCGAATCTGACGCCCGGATGCATGTCGCCGCCGCGGTTGCATCAAAGTTGTCGGTCGCATCGGGTGCTGTGTATGTGTCCGCGGCGCCGTCCCCCGACGTAGCCTCGACGGTAACATCGTCGTGTGCGGCAATCACGGGAGCGACCGTATCTTTGGTCGTTGAGAGAGAAACTTCCGTGGTGACGCCATCACCGTCTGTCTGCGACGCACGAGCCGTGACCGTACCGTCGTTGGTCGCCGAGGCATCTTTAATGCCCGACCATGTGCCGGCAGAACACGTAGAGATAGAATTGGTGAAGGAGTTGAATACATCGAGGCCCGTGGTACACGTACCCGAGATACGAGCGGACGATACAGTCGCGATAGTGATATTCGGGAACGAGTCGATGGTGACTGCCGGCGCAGCGTGCGCGGAAGGCACAGATATGAAAAACGCTCCGGCAAAAAAAACTGAGAGCGCGATAAGAAACAGTTTGTATGTGCTCCCTATGCTGCGGACATGTCCCATGTGCCACAAATAATACGTGTGCCTGCAAAAACAGCAACCCCGCCTTGTGGGCGGGATTGTTGTTGATAACGCGGCTTTAACGACTATTGCCCAAGAAGAGCCTTTAGTTTAGCAGTCAGTACCGCTACCTGGTCCTGCAGGCTCTTTATCAGGAGCGAGCGCTGCTCGTCGGCCATGGTCGGCGTCGCACCTTGGTTCAGAGCGGTGCGCGTCATAATGCCAACGAATCCCGTCGATGGAAGATTGTGCGCGGTCTGATAAGCTCTTACCGCTGCTTTCGTAAGCGCACCGAAATAGCCCGTCGGCGCGGCTATCTTGAGGAAGCCCTCGGCAATAAGTATCTTCTGGAGCTCCGTCACATCCGCACCCCTCGAGCCGATAGTGAGATTCGTCGCGAAGTTGTACGCGGCAGCACCCAAGACCTGTCCTTGTGGGGCTGGAGTCGCAGGAGTAGCGGGCGTTGCAGGTGTCACCGTAGGAGTCGCAGGTGTTGCCGACATAGGAACGATTATTGGTGTTGTGTAATAGCCGCCTCCCCCGCCGCTGTTGCTACCACCACTTGATGTCACGGTGTTCAATCCGCCGAATGAGGTGAAGTGGAACGTAACGATTTTCGTATCAGTCCCATTGTTTATTGAACATTCGCCCGGTGCCGTTGGCTCAGTTGGCGCATCGTAGGTTCCTCCGCAGGCACCTATCGTTTGCCATGTATCCGACCCAGCCGGTCTGTAACCGACGGTTCCGGTAACATTCGGCAACACAATGGTAACGGGACTATCAAAGACCAACGTCCCGGCATCCGAACCAATTGAGATAACAGTACTGCCAACGCTAAACCCGGCTGGCGCATTGCCGCCTGCCGGCGTGCCTTCAGTCGGCGCGTCAATTATTCCGTCCCAACCTGTCGGACCAGTCACAACCGTATTGTCAGGGATAACAACGTCAGCCACATCAGAATTGATTGTAATTGCCGGCAATGTTCCTGTTGTATCTTCCCCGTTATCGGTCATAAACGAGCTTACATTGACGGTCGGATTATCCGTACCGCTGGTAATCGTGATATCTACCGGTTGGTCGGGGTCGGTAATGACAACTTCAGGAGTCTCGAAATTAACTTCCACATCACCAGTCTCAGGATCCGGAGAGATTTGTGTAACGGTCAGGACTGAAACGGTCACGACATAGTCTTGAGTCGTGCCATTTGCAGCGGTAACCCGGTACGTTTTCGAAGTGGTGAAGTTGTTAGCTGTCGCACCGCTTGCCTGAGAAAACTCACCAATGTTCACTCCGGCTCCGGTGGTAGTGAACGTCGCCACAAGAGCGGTAACATCAGTACCGAACGGAACATTGACCGCAATGGTGCTGGAGGCCTCATTGATAACTCCTGTTCCCGTCGGAAAACTGAACGCAGTAATTGCTTTCGCGGAATTGAGCGACTTCAACACCGTTACCGTGAATGCCTTGGTGTCTGATTGGGCTCCTTTGCTGATTGTGGCGGTCATGGTAACGGTCGCATCCCCGTCCGCAAACGCAGGCCTGTTGACGGTCTGTCCGTCATTTGAAATCGTCGAGGTATTGCTTGATGCCCACGTAACGGTCGAGCCGTTCTCGCCGGACGACGGAAGCGGGTTGGTCAATGCTCCGGTAACATTGTCCAGATCGGTATTCTCGCCTTTGATATCGTCAACAACGAGGGCGGCTTTGTCAGCGGCGACAGCAGCGATATCGGGGTCGACGTTAGTGGTAAAGGTCTCGCTCGCATCGCTTGCCGACGGTTCATTGGTTGTCGCCGTCGCTTTAACTCGGGCAAAGAATGTATAGCCGGTTGATGGAGTTAATCCGCTAAAGACATTGCTGTCTTGCCATGTAGACCCATCTATACTGAATCGGTTTAAAGAGTTTGCCGTGAGAGTAATGCTTGTAGCTGTTTTACTTGCCAGCGTCGGGGCGTCCGGCGCTGCCGGACCATCTGCTTTTGCAACAACTCCTGTTGCTGCGCTGGTGATAGAGCCTGTTCCTACATCGGCTTGTGCTGTTACGGTTACAGTGATTGTTGTCCCGATATCAGCTTCTACTAATGTGTAGGTTGATGTTGTTGCTCCGGATATTGGGTCTCCGCCCCGCTTCCACTGATATGTTGGTGTTCCTGCATTGGTGAGTGCGCTTGGATCGGCGGTCAGTGTTTGCCCGAACTTTGCAGTGCCGGAGATGCTCACCGAGCCACCTACGGCGGGGAGAGCTCTCGTCACATTAATGCTGTAGGTCTTGGCCGACTTGCCGGTCTCGGTGGCAATGACGGTGATAGTCTTTGCTGCTCCCGCCGATAAGGCAATCGCATCGGAGGCCGCGCCTGAAGTCAGGGTGACAGCCTCGTCGCCGTCCAAGGACATGGTAATGACTCCGGCTCCGGTCGGAGTGACCGTAATAGTAGAGACGCTATTAGCGACGGTAACACTGTTGTAGGTGTATGTGCCTCCGGTGAAGGTGTAGTTGCCGGGCGTGCCGCTAAGAGCAATGTCGGTCAGATTGGCAGAAGCGGCCTGGGTGTAAGCAGCACTGCCGATGGCGCTATTTGGTGACCCTGTTTTCGTGGCGATTGCTTTGATTGTCTTGGCGGCATCAATTGTAAGCGATGCCCCATATTCAGACGTGGCGCCGCCGACTGATGTGGCGGGGTCTGTTCCGTTAGCGGTGTAATAGATATGCTCGGCTTCGGATGAAGTAATAGTTACGGTTGTGCCGAATGCCACGGCTCCGGCGACAGGGCTGAAGGTTGGAGTGGCCTGGGCAGTTTCTGCGACGGGATTCACCGTGATGGTGAATGTTCTGGAGAATGTATTATTTTCGGCCTGTCCGTCGTCGGCAGTCACGGTAATGGTGACCGCCCCATTCGCATCAGTTACTGGCGTGTAAGTCAATGTTCTTGTCGAGCCGCTTCCGGTAACCGCCGGATTTGGAATGATAGACGAATTGCTTGAAGATGCCGACATGGTTACTGTCTGGTCGGATTCATCTCCTTGCGTGACGTTAGTGATAAACACATTCTGTGACGAAGCGTCCTCATCAACGCTCTGGTTGGCAATGGCATCAAAGGTCGGCGGAGTATTGGCAGGAAGCGTGATATTGGTCGTAGTAGTCGCGACTGAATCCAGGATGTAATTGCCGGCATCTGCGCCAGACAGACTGGCATCTGCAAGTGTGACTGTCTTGCCGTTCCCGGCACTCGCGTCACTAAATGTAGCGGTACCGCCGGTCAAGCTGACATCGTCTCCTTCCACCGCGCCGGTCAGAGAACGGCCTGTGACCGTAGCTGTGTTTGTGCCGTCATACACTTTGTTAGCGGCCGTGAAGCTGCCGGTGATGTGCTTGGACGTGATGTTGGCGGTGAGAGTCGGTTGAGTAAGCGTGTAATTGCCCGCATCGGCTCCGCCGAGAGTATAGCCACTCACTGTAACGGTTTTGCCGTCCCCCACGTTTTTTGTAGCAAACGACCCCGCGGGGCTGCCTGCTAAGCTCACATCATCACTGCCAACTTTACCGACAAGGGAGCCGGCACTGCCGACTACTGTTGCGTCTATGGTCCTGTCATACACTTTGTTGGAAGCTGCCAGCGAGCCGAGAGATACGGTAAGCGACTTTTGGGCCACGGTAAATGACCTGTCCACATTGGACGCCGCGTTGTAACTGTCATCTCCGGCCTGCGAAGCACGGACGGTACACGTCCCGGCAGTAACAATAGTTACCGTTCCACCGCTGACGGTACAGACCCCTGATGTTTGAGAACCGAATGAAACAGTCAGACTTGAATCGGCTGTGGCGTTGACATCAAAAGGAATGTCGCCATAGGTCTTGCCTCCCAACGCGCCGAAGGTGATAGTCTGGTCGGTTTTGGATGCCAAAGTTATCGTCACAGCGGCATTTGAAGTCCCATCCACAAAATTCGAAATATTGCCCGCGGCATCTTTAGCCCACGCGTACAACATTTGCGAACCGGCGGATCCGAAAGTGTATTCGTAACTGTTCAACGAGTTATACGAAGACCAGTCAGACGAACTACCTGAAGGCGGCGTACTGGAGTCAGTAAACATAACTCTGTCTACACCGCCTCGATTATCATGAGCGGTGACTCTGATTCCGGTGATCCTCAATGCGGAAGAGGAGGAAGCAGCGCTGAGAGAAGTTATGCTCGGCTTAATGGTGTCGTTAAAGAAAAACTGCGAGAAGTGACTGGTGCTGAATGTAACGATGCCTGTAGTACTTGCCCAATTGAAACCGCTGATGGTGGGGTAATCCTCCGAAGTTGTGGCAATAGAACTCCCCAAATCGTCGTTGACGACAAGTTCAGATGCCGGAACCGTATATTCAACTCCCTCACCATGGGGAAATCCGTATATTTGAATTTCGGCCCCCGCATTCTTCAATTGTGTTGCGGTGCGTGCGTCAAAACTGATAGAGCTCGAAGCGGCGCTCGCATTCATGTAAGAACCGAGATTCTGCAGGAATGCCGTCGTAGATGCATTCGTGAGGTTGAGCGTCGCGCTGAACGTCACGCGACCCGAGTCAGTTTTCTCAAAGTAGAGGCCCGTAGCCGCGGATGAATCCGGAATACTGCCTGTACCCCAGTTGGTCGTCACGCCGCCCTCGTTGATGCCCGACACAATGGTCGCAATCGTCGGTGCGGGAGCGCCGTTGAACCAGCCCTTAGTCGGTGTGCTGGTAGCCCATGTGCCTGCCAAATACGAGGCCGATTGATCAGCATCGGGAGCCGAGGTGTGCGCTACACCTTCGAACGGCCCGACGGTCCCATATGAAACAGCGTAAATATCGGTCGCTCCCTGCTTGAGTGTCACCATGTCGCCACCATCGTTGTCATGATTGGAAGCCGAGGAAAATACTAAGATTCCGTTGGCCGGCAACGTCCCGGACAAAGAAATTGAATCGCTGGTGACAGCCCTATCAATAGTCCAACTGGATAGATCAATATCGCTACTGGTCGTATTCAATAATTCATACCAATCTGACCCGGTAGAAGGGTCCGTGGAAAATTCATTAATCAAAACATCACCGGGACTGTACCCCACTGCGCGCGCGAGCGGAGCGGAAACAAAAAACGCGCTAACGCTGAGGACAGCGAGCGCGATGATAATCGACACTGAGGAGAAACGATTGATGATGGACATATAATGAAGTGTTGTACGTGTAAAATACGGCAGTTGATAAGAGTCAATTTTCGTCACGACGCTGACGCTGTCCCGACGACGGCTTGTGTCTATCCTCATTCCGCCTTCAGTAAACGACAATGTATTTTGCCGGGAATCCTGAGCATGCATAAAATATGCCGTATATGCGGCAAAAAATGATTTCCGTGATGACGACTAAAATATCGTCGTCAGCTTCCCGGTACTCGCCTGGGGATGTTTGAGCCTGATATTTCAGGACGCTTTTCCTCCCGCTGCGGTCCGAATAAAGTCTTGCCTTACCTGCCCCGCCTTTTTTCCGTCCGTAATATCATCGAGTATCTGAATGTAGTAGACGGCACTTCCGTATCTGACCGGAAAAACGGTAGTGAGAAGATTGAAACATGTTCCATCTTTTCTCCTGTCCACTACCGCGTCCGACTGGAATAACTTTCCGGCCGTGAGCGCTTTCCACATGCGTTCATGCACCCCGGCCGGAGTCTTGCCGCTCTTGAGAATCCGGGGATTTTGTCCGCGTATGTCATTCAACGAATATCCGAACTGGTCTTCCCATGCGGCATTTACATATTCAATTTCCGCATTTCTATTCGTGATGAGAATAGGTTGGAGTGAGGTATCAGCCAAGATATGAAACGGGCCCGCGTCCATGCTTCGACCGGTTCCATGTTGGGTCCTGCTGTGTCCGGCTTTGCGTAATGCGAGAAGCGCTGGAAGTGCTCCCCGGATTTTCTCTTCCTTGCGCACAAAATCCGCCAAAATGCGCTCGGGGTTCTCAGCGACCCAGTATTTGTAGCGTCTGCGTACGTAGAAATTCATCAGGCCGACCTTGTGGAGTTTGTCCACGATTGCCTGCGCACTGCTGCGCGGCAGGTTCACTTTGGCCGCAATATCAGAGATGTGACACTCTCCCAAAGCGAGCGCTGCCACATAGACTTTCGCCTCGTTTGGCTTGAAACCTAGCTCTTCTATGACTTTTTCTATTCGCATGCGGGACGCCTCCCTTTCTGTAGGAACGTCCGGTTATTGTAGACCTTTGGAATAATTTTGCGAGGTGCGCCCGTCAAATTGAGACTGACGCCCGTTGTTCAGTTGTTCCTGTCGTAATTTGAGGCCGGACCGGCACTACCCCCTGACGGCTGCGCTGCCTCCGTCTTTTCCGTTGATGTGGCCGATTTTGATCCTGCTGTTTGTGGGGTAGGCGTGTCTTCAATATCCAATTCGGTGATGGGTTTACGGGTCTCAGGTTTTGGCGACTCGTTCTCACTGATTTTTATCTTCTCTTTTGAGGTGGTCTCTGAAGATGACGGGGCAGTTTTGCCGGGCCCCTCAACTCCGTCAACGTTGACTGCGGATATGCCGGCCGCGAGCGCTTCGGCGGAACGGGCGAGGCCGTATGCTTCGCCGTACTTCTCTTCGGCAAAAGCTTTTTTGGCGTCCGCAAGATGGCTCTTAGCCTTTGCGATAGCCTTGCCCCAGCGGTCAAAAATGTCGGATTCATCATTGCCTGAGTCGCCGGTTTTCGCCTTTTCTCCGAAAGTGGTCCCTTGAGTCTGCTTTGGCACGGTAACTCTCACACCGGCAGAGTCGTCATCTGTGTTGGAGACCGCTACAGTCTGCGGTGCATTCCAGTTAGTGGCAGTGAAAGCGACATCCTTGTAGTTAAGCTCGGATTCGCGTATCGCGGCCTCCGTGCGTTGTATCTGGTCGGCGGCTTTTTGTCTCAAGAAGTTCACCGAGCCCGTCGGTGTCCCCCCTCCGCCGCCTTGCGACACGGCAGCGGTGAAGGTCTTCTGAGTATTATTCAGTGCATTTTGTACGATGACCTCACAATCTTCTCGTCCATCCCAATCAGCTATAAGGCATTTCTCGGTCAGCTGTTCCAAGAGTACGGCGTGCTTTGCTGTTTTCTCATCTACTGCCTTGAGAAATCTTTCCGAGTCCACAATATTAGAAGTTCCATTAATCGTGGTTATTCTGAACCTTAGCCGCTCTTGAGCATCCGTGAAATTTTGAAGAGCCCTTTCAAGACCGGTGTAGTTAACTGCCGAGCTGGTCTTTGCAACTTCCAGCACTTCGGCAGCTATTTGATTGGTGATATTGAGCTCAAGCTCCGCTTTGGCAATCGCATAAAATGTGAATAAGCGCGCGATTCCCCGCTTCCACTCTTTGAAGAAGTAGAAAGAACTTGTCGGCAAGGTGCCGACGCTATCAACGCCCAAGTCGGAAGCTGTTATATTGCAACTGGGGCACACCACTATATCTATGCCTGGAATAGGTTCACCGAGAGCTAGCGCAAAATTTGACGAACCAAACCCAAAGAAAACAATGCTAAAAACTGCGGCGAGAACGAGTTGTTTCTTCATACGTTGCAGTATGCGTCATTAATGGCCTAAGGCCTAACGGTCACGGTATAATCACCGGATGAGTCGTCTACTTGTCTCGCTCTTATGCGCGACGGCACTTGTGCCGTTCGTCGCATTTGCGGCGCCGGGTGCCATGCCCGCAGGATTTGCCCCCGGCTCGCTCTGGCTTTCAAAGACCGAAGCGACAGCTGGCGAGTCGCTGAAAATATTTACGGTCGTCTACGACAGCACCACATCCCCCATTGAGGGCGACGTTGTCTTTCATGCCGATACTAAAGATACAGGCACACAGCATTTCAAACTCGCCGCCGGGGAAACGCAGATACTTTCCGCGGACTGGGTCGCCACGGCGGGCACTCACACATTCAGCGCATCAATCAAGAATATTACCGGTGTCAGTGGCACCGTCGCGAACACTGAGACAAATTCCGTGAGCATCAAGGTCGCCGAGCCGCCTCCTCCCCCGCCGCCGTCCGCGACGACGCAAGCGGTGAATACTGTTTCGAACGTCATCGCCTCGTCGACTCCCGTTGTCGTGAGCGTTGCGGAGAAAGTATTCGCCCTCAGCGAGTCGGTGCGTAACGGCGCAGTAGAAGCGCTCAAGAAACAACTTGCAGCGTCCGAGAGCCCCAAAGGACAGGTTCTCGGTGCCTCCACCTATCGCGCGCCACAAGGCGGCACCACCTCGGCTGACGCGGGAAATGGTTCTATCGTTGGTTCTATCTGGCGCGGCCTTTTGAGCGGTCTGCTTTTTGTCTGCAATCTGAAACTGCTTTTCTACGGCCTGCTCCTGTTCGTTATCTTCGTGCTCTACAAGCTTCTGCGCACAATGCTGAGAGAGCGCCGGGCACGCAGCTACTGACCTTTCTTACTGTTTAGGAACTGCTCGCGCTCCAGCATTTCCTGGTCTATCTTTTCGTCCTCCTCTTCAAATTCGTCGATGGTCTCACGCTTTCCTATCTGGTGGAGCATGAAGGCGCGGAGCGTTTTCATGCTGAAGTAGAAAGCGAACAAAAATATGACGGCTATCGCCATCCGTAAGACGAATGCCAGCGGGGTAATGTTGTCGTACTGGAACATTCCCCACATCGCATATGAGACCATCCCGATGCCTGAGACAAGCGCCGTTGCTATCGGTACCCACCGGTCGCGCGGATTGATGACGGCCGAAAGTGCGACAGACATAAGTGCGGCGATGACAATGAGCGGGAATTCCCGGCGAAGCGTATTGGTGTAGAGGGGTGACGTTATTATCATGAGTGCGGATGCACCCAACAGAAGCTGGCGTACGGAATCACCGTAGTAATGCGGGATGCCCATGCGGCCCACGTTGGAGGTACCCCAAAAGAAATCCGCGAGTCCGCCGTCGCCGCCCGAGCCGCCGCCTCCGCCGTCTGACATACTCACGCATGATGCCACGTCAGCGATTTCCCGCAATGGTAAGGACTGCGTGCATGTCGTCGCCCTTAGCAACGTCTATCAACCGCTCCGCTTTGCAGCGAAGGCAGCGTTGGATGATGCGATACTTCGGCGTTGTGCCCGAAATTGCGACCGGCTTCATAAGTCCCCCGCATCTCTCCGCCCTATCCCCCGGCTCCACATCCACATGCTTGCTCCAGAGACATTCCGGACAGTGATTGGTGTACCCGTCACCTGTGACGTTGGTATTGCAATGCTCACACGTGAAGTTCTCGATGGTTCTTTTAAACATAGGTGATGGCCGCAGCCTGCCCCGTTGGAAGCGCGACGCGCTTTCCAATGGGGTGTTCGCAGACAAAATCCTCGACCATTCTCTTGAAACTCATAGCCGTACGTCAGCGGACAAATACCGCCGCATTGCGCCGTGTCTGCGTACCGGATTGTGACGTACAGGAGAGCGTAAAGACGAGCGAACCGGAGGACATGAGCGGACTGGTCGTGACGACTTTCGAGCCCGCGTTGCCCATCGCGATGACCGCAGAGCCCACGCGCACGACACACGGCGAAGCGGTACTCATGTCTTTTGAAGACCACGAAACGGTGACCGCACCCCCCTTCGCGACTTCCTGCGGCTCTACGACGATAGCGCTTGAGTACGCGGCGGTAGAGGTAGAACCTCCCAAAGCCTGCTGCAGCTGCTCCGCTACCGACGGCCCCGTAACGGCGTTTTGCACTTGTTGAATTTGTTGTGAGGTCTGGGGCGCTTGTGTTTGCTGCACACTAGCTTGGGACTGCGTTTGTGTTTGGGCGACGGGAGCAGGAGTTGCCTGCGCAAATGGGCTGCCGTATCCTATGGCCGTTGGCGCAGGCGGCGCGGCGGGGTTCATGCTGAAAGCCGAGCCGTACTGTGTGCCGCCGTTCGTCCCGTACATAGTTCTCGCAATGTAGCCCGGCGTGCCTTCAGGCAAGACGTCTGTGCCAAGCGCCACCTGCAGACCTTTTTGGAGTTGCTCGGGCGTGTAAATAACTCCGCGACCGTTCTCAAAACGCGACGACGCCATCATGATGGCCGCTATCTGCTGAGTGTTGTTGGGGTCTATGGTCTGATTCACTGGGATGCCTGTCTGCGAAGAAATAAATGCCGCATACTGCGAACAATTCGACGTCGAGTAGCCGTTGCAGAATGCTCCCAATATCGTGTTGTTGCCGGTCCCGAAATACCGCGGGCTCGTCATGAGCAAATTCGCCTGCGCTGCGATGCCGCCTTCTATCGTGTCATAACACGTCGTGTTGTTGGCGAGACCGCACGGACGGCCGCCGTACTTGGCTTGCCACGCCGTGAATGTGAGCGCGCCGGGATTGTTGGCCGCGCACGTAAGCGTGCTCGGATTCGGTACACTGCACGCCTCCCCGCATCCGCCCATTCCCTGCTGATAGCACATCGGCACCAAGACCTCAGCAATGCTGGGCTGAGCCGGCGTATCAGGGGCCTCCGTAAATGTGCTGCGCGCAGAAATGTCGAGCGTACCCGGAGTTTCCGGGTCGGTCAGGTTTCCATCCTTTATCAACATCGCCCGGAGAGCGACCTTATCGGTCAGATTCGGATTGAGTCCGAGCGACTCCGCTTCGGCTTTGATTGCGGCCTCGTTCCCTTGCGAAACCGCATATATCGCCCGTATGGCCGCCAGGTTGTCCTTTGCTACGATGGCTTCCGCCTGTTCTACAGGAATCTGAAAACCCGCGGCAAGCTGTTCGGCGACCATCCTTTGTCCCCCGGGCGTTCCAAGGTCGACCGGCGCAACAACGGCTACACCTACGTCGGGCTGAGCGAGCGAGTCGAGCCCGTCGAGCGCATCACTGAGCCTCTGTTCCGCCACCGAGTTGATGACTCCCGTAAGATTGGAGACATCGCAGCGGGACTTTGCGGGAATTATTTGCTCTTTGAGGCCCGTGATCTTTACGATAACTCTCGGATGCGTCTGACCCTTGTCGCAACCCCGGTTGTCCTTCCTGGCATCCTGCGCCTGAGGATCCGCCTCAGTTTTCCTGCATTTGTTTTGCCCCGCGACCGTAACAGTGATACCCGTCATGGCAACGTTCAACGTAACCGCTTCATCAAAGCAGGCGCTTGGACACAAAACTTTCTTGTTCAAGTAACTTCGTACTTCTGTCGCAGGAGAAGTGAAGCCAAATGACTTCGGCGCACCGCTTGGATTCCCTGCCGTTCCGTTCGGACAAATGCTGGCCGGACCCATCGAAACAAATTCAGCGGCGGCCGGTACCGGTGCAAGGACTGCGACTGCTACAAACAACACTAAAAAGATACGCGCGTGACGCATTGCATTCATTGTACTGCCTCGCGAGCGTTGAAGGCGCTTCACTGTTGAAAACAAGCCTACAACAGAACGATTGCCCGACTTTCCGAGCACTCGAGGATGCCGCTGTCTATCTTGAATTGCTTTGCGGGCCCATCGGCCTCCCGCACCGTTATCGTTCCCGCCTTCAGCGTAGTGACGATGGGTTCATGCTGCGCGAGTATGGTGAGCTCTCCTGCCGCGCCTGGCAGCGTCGCAGAGACAGCAGCGCCGTCAAAGCGCGTCTCGCCGACGCTCGCGATGGTCAGATGAAATGTGCTTGAGTTGCTGGCCATACCTTTTACAGAGCGTGACTAATAACGACTTACGATGTCGTTATAACTTCGTTAACGCCTCCTTTCATATAGAACGCCTGTTCGTTTTGTGCATCGTGTTTTCCTGCAAGAATTTCAGCGAACGAACGCACGGTGTCCGCGAGTGAGACATACTTGCCCTTTGCGCCCGTGAACGTCTCCGCCACAGAAAACGGCTGCGAGAGGAAGCGCTGGATTTTGCGTGCGCGATAGACGAGCTTCTTGTCCTCGTCGGAAAGTTCTTCGATACCGAGAATTGCAATGATGTCTTGGAGGTCCTTATAACGCTGAAGTACCCGACGGGTTTCGTTGGCCACGCGGTAGTGCTCCTCGCCGACGATTTCCGGCGTGAGCGCCGTTGAGCCCGAATCGAGCGGATCGATGGCGGGGTAGATTCCCAACGATGCGAGCTGGCGCGAGAGAACGATGGTGGAATCGAGGTGGGAGAAGGTCGTTGCGGGTGCCGGATCGGTGAGGTCGTCGGCTGGCACATAGATTGCTTGCACAGATGTGATGGAACCTTCGGTCGTCGAGGTGATGCGCTCCTGGAGTAGACCCATTTCCTCCGCAAGAGTCGGCTGATAGCCCACCGCCGACGGCACGCGACCGAGCAGCGAAGAAACTTCTGAGCCCGCCTGCACAAAACGGAAAACGTTGTCCATGAAAAAGAGAACATCTTTCCCACCTTCGTCGCGGAACGCCTCGGCCATCGTGAGGCCCGAGAGCGCGACGCGCGCACGGGCACCGGGAACTTCATTCATTTGGCCGAATACGAGCGCGGTCTTTTCTAGCACACCCGAATCTTTCATTTCGTGATAGAGGTCGTTGCCTTCGCGCACGCGTTCGCCGACACCTGCAAACACCGAGTAGCCGCCGTGCTCGGATGCGACGTTGTGGATGAGTTCCTGAATGAGCACCGTTTTGCCGACACCCGCGCCGCCGAAGAGGCCGACTTTGCCTCCCTTGATGAAAGGCGCGAGTAGGTCCACCGCCTTGATGCCTGTTTCGAAAAGTTCTGCTTTAGTCGATTGACGCACGAAGGCGGGCGGATCGCGGTGGATGGGCAACCAACGAGGTGACTCCTTCTTGGAGGTGTCTCCTCGCGGGATTGGAGGAAGACCATCGATAGGTTCACCGATAACGTTGAACATTCTGCCGAGCGAAGAATCGCCGACGGGTACGGAGATAGGCGCGCCTGTGTCGGAGACTTCAGTATTGCGCGCGAGACCGGCGGTGTCCTGCATCGCGATGCAACGCGCGCGATTAAGCCCGAGGTGTTGAACGACTTCCAGTGTCAGGATCTTTTTGTCATGTTTGACGTGAAGCGCATGCTTGATAGCGGGCAACCCTTCATCGAAGCGCACGTCGACGACCGGTCCGATAATTTGAGTAATGGTTCCTTTGGTCATATTACTTTCTCGCATTTGAAATTATTAGTATAGCCACGAATGATGCGACGCCTCCCACAAGAGCCGCCTCCTGATACGAACCAATACCTGCAACAGCGCCGTACGCGAACACGAGAGCGCCGGCAAGTACTGCGATGAGGCTTCTGTTCGAATAGTTCATATTGTGAGGGGATTATACCTTCTTTCGATTAATTTTCTACCGCATTGCTTCTATACCACTCGTGATCTCGGACACCTCGCGGGTGATGGCGGCTTGGCGGACTTTGTTGAAGGTGCGGGTGAGACCCTTGGCCATGTCGCGCGCCTTGTCGGTTGCGCTCTTCATCGCGACCATGCGCGCGCTGTGTTCCGACGCTTTGGTCTCGAGAAGCGCGTGAAATACCGCAACGTTGGCAAGCTTCGGGAGTACTTCCGCAAGCACGGTTGCCGCATCAGGCTCCATCGTGTATGCGACGGGACCTTCTCCATTCCCGCCCTTCCCATTTCTTCTCGCTATTGCGGCATACTTCCCCTTTTCAGGCACAATACCCTCAACGATCTCCTGGAGGATTTGTCTGCGCAGGGGCAATATCTGGCGCATGATGGGTTCCTGCTCGAATGTCGAGAGGAAATTCGTATATGCCATATACACCTTGCGCGCATCTCCGGTGGTCTGTAGTGCGGTGATGCGACTTGTTATGTCGCGGACCTCAAGCTCCGAGACGCCGTCAGTAATATTGGTCTCATGGTGCAGCACTCGATATCCGTTGCGCTGCGCAAATTCATGTCCGCGCTTGCCCAGACAGATAAATTCGAGGGTCTGTGGCGATAGATCATGTTCTTTGATGAACTCAATCACTTTTCTTATCACCGCCGCATTCAGACTGCCTGCCAGACCTTTGTCGCTTGTTACGAGAACTATGCACGTTATGTTCTTGCTTGGTTCCTTATGCACCAGGGGATGCCTCTCCACGTCGACGCTGCCTGCAATGTGCGAAAGCACCCGTAGCGCCGCGCGCGCGTACGCGCGCGTGGAAAGTGCGCGCCCCTGCGATTTGCGCATTTTCACCGCGGAAACCGCTTCCATCGCGTGAGTCACTGTTCCCGTCTTCTTGTACGAGAGGATCTTTGATTTGATGCTTTTCAGGTTTGCCATATTAGAGATTGTTGTGAGTTTACGAACTACAAGCTCTTATACCCTGAGCCTGTCGAAGGGTTGTCTACTTTCCGACACTGAACAATTCGGCGTGAGCAAGTCTAAACTCTTCCATCGCTTTATTGAGCTCCTTCTTCGCGTCCTCGGAGAGTTGCCCCGTCTTCTTGATGGCCGCAAGAGTCTTCGAGTACTGACCGTCGAGGAATTCCATGAGCTGCCCTTCGACCTCGGTGACTTTATTCACCGGTACGTCGAGGAAGAACGCGTGTCCGGCGGCATACAGCGCGGCGACCTGACGTTCGAGCGGTATCGGAGCGCCGTTTTTTTGCTTGAGCACCTCCACCATGCGTCGGCCTGATTCGATGCGGTCGGCCGTCGCCTTATCGAGATCGGAAGCGAATTGCATGAATGCTTCGAGCTCGCGGAATTGCGCAAGCTCCAGCTTGATACCGCCGGCGACGCTCTTCATCGCTTTGGTCTGCGCCGCAGAACCCACGCGTGAAACCGAAATACCCACATCGATTGCCGGTTTGATGCCCTTGTTGAAGAGGTCGGTCACGAGGAACATCTGGCCGTCGGTGATTGAGATGACGTTGGTCGGAATGTAGCCGGATACGTCGCCTTCCTGCGTTTCGATGATGGGTAGCGCCGTGATGGAACCGCCACCCTTCTCTTCGCTCAAGCGGCAGGCGCGCTCAAGAAGCCGTGAGTGCAAGTAGAAGACGTCGCCCGGGTAGGCTTCGCGGCCCGGCGGGCGGCGCAAGAGGAGCGAGAGCTGACGGTACGCGGTCGCCTGCTTGGAAAGGTCGTCGTATATGATGAGGACGTCGCGTCCCTTGTCCATGAAATATTCTCCGATGGCGACACCTGAAAACGGTGCGAGGTACTGGAGCGCGGCGGGGGCCGATGCGGGCGCGTCAACGATGATGGTGTAATCCATTGCGCCCTGCTCGCGCAGCTGCTGCGCGATGCGCGCGGTCTTGCTCTCCTTCTGGCCGATGGCGACGTAGATACAGATGGGACGTGTGGCTTCCGGTTCGTACTTTTGGTTGATTATCGCGTCTATGGCGACGGTGGTCTTGCCCGTGCCTCTATCCCCGATGATGAGCTCGCGTTGACCGCGACCGATGGGAATCATCGCGTCGATGGCTTTCGTCCCGGTCGCAAGCGGCACTGTTACGGATTTACGGTCGATGACTCCCGCGGCTTGCCGCTCGATAGGCATGAGGGTCGTTTTCTTGAACGGTCCCTTGCCGTCGATGTGCTCGCCCAAGGCATTGACCACGCGGCCGAGCATCTCCGCGCTCGCCGGCACCGAAAGGATTCGCCCCGTCGATTTGACAGTCATACCTTCGGATACGCGCGCGGTATCGCCGAGGATGGTGGCACGGACCCCGTCTTCTTCAAGGTTGAGAATGAGGCCGAAAAGTTCGCCCTGCGCTTCTCCTCCGGCGGACATGGTGCCCTTTAGCTTCTTGCCCTTTCCCTCCTCGAAGAGAAGCACCTCGCTCATCACGGCCTTACTCAGTCCGTCGATTGCGACGACGCCGTCGCCCACGGCGACCACACGCCCCACATGCTCGCCTTCGTGCGCGGGGGCGATATTCCCGATTTCCTTGATTATCTTCTCGACGGTTGCTGAATCCATAGTGTTACTTGTGGTGAGCCGGTCGAACTATGCGGTCACGCGATTATATAATTCGATTAATTGATTCTTGTAACTTGCGTCCACGAGCGTCTCTTTGCCCTCGAGGCGCCAGCCGCCGATAAGCGTATCGTCGACTTGCGTCTTGAGAGCCTTTGTCTCGACTCCCATGCGGGAGAGCGCATCTTTGATTTCCTTGTGCGCCCGTCGCTCGTCCTTTTCGCGCGCTACCGTGAGCACCACATCGGTCCGCTTTGCTTCGCGCTGTGCGATGCGTGCAAATGCGCGTGCGATGCGAGGCATCAATTGTTCCCGGCCATGCGCTTTCAGGGTGTCCCGGAGCGCATGTACGGCTTTGGCCGGAGTCATCCCGCCCTCCACCATCTTCCACAATGCCTGTGCATACGCTGTCTCCATAATTATTACGCGGACTTTTCGCGGAGAATTTTCTCCGCGGCAAGCACCGCCGCCCGCGCAATTCCTTTGGAGCTCTCGGCAAGCGCCATGCGCTTTGCTTCTTCGGCGTGTTCACCCGCTTCTTTAATGACGGCATTCGCGCGTGCCTCGGCGGCTTTTACTATTTCCGCACCCTTTTCATCGGCCCGACTCCGGGCTGCGGCGACCAATTGCTCAGCCTCTTTGGCCGCAGTGCCTATCATGCCGTCGCCCTCTACCTTGGCGTCGGCGAGCTTTCGTGCGGCCTCCTCGGCTGTCTTTACCCCCTCCGCGATTTTTTTCTGCCGCTCGTCAATGATGCGCAAAACCGGCTTGTACAGGAAGTATGTGAGTACGGAAAGCAGCAACCCGAAGTTGACCGCTTGCACGAGAAGCAGTTTCCAGTTGACACCGAAAGCTTCGAATAGTTCTGACATGATTTGATACTACAACCAATTTACTTAATTTTGAATGCAGTGCGAGGCGGGCGAGGGAGCCAAACGAGGCGTACAGAAATGTACGACGAGTGCAGGTGACCGATGCCCAACGAAGCAATGCGTCAAAATTAGGTAAATTTAACGATAAAGCCGACGACGAGGGCAAAAATGGCGAGTGCCTCCGCAAACACGATACCGACGAACATGAGCGGCTGAATCTTGCCCGCCGCCTCCGGATTGCGGCCGATAGCTTCGAGCGCTGACGCCGCGATGAGTCCCACTCCGATACCGGGTCCGAGAACACCGAAGCCGACCGCGATAGCCATGCCGAGTGTCTTTGCTGATTCTAGGTCCATACGAAAATGTACAACTAGTTAATAAGATGTAAATTCGACCGCCCCATCATAGCACGCAAAAACCGCATTTTTCAATGCGGCTCTGCGATGGCTATCTTGATGAAGAACAAGGTGAGAACGGCGAAAATCGCCGCTTGGACGAAGCCGACGAATACCTCGAACATCATGACGGGCACGGGAGCCACGTACGGAATGAAGAAAACAACGACCAGGATGAGCACTTCGCCAGCGAAGATATTGCCAAAAAGCCGGAACGAGAACGAGATAATGCGCGCTACCTCGGAGAAGATCTCAATAATGCCGACGAAGAATCCTATCGGCGACTTGAACGGATTCTTGAAAAATTTCCCCCCATATTTGACGACGCCGATGGTGAGGATGCCCGTCAGCTCGATGACGAGAAACGACAGTATCGCGAGCATGAGGGTGACATTGAGGTCGGTATTGACGCTCCGGAGGAGCGGCACGAATTCCCCGCCCCACGAATGGTAGATGCCGAGCGAGCCGATGCCCGGCGTGAATTCAAGAATGTTGGCCGTAAATATAAAGAGGAAGATGGTCGTGAGAAGCGGGAAAAATTTGCGGGCCATTTCGCGGCTCTCGAGGGTCTCTGCGATGTAGTCGTACACAAAACCGAATACCCATTCGAGAAGCGTCTGGAAGCGTCCCGGCACCATCCGCAAGCGTTTGCCGATGGTAAGCGCGAGAATTATCAACACCGCCACAACTATCCAACTCGTGATGAGAGTATTCGTGATGGGCAGGCCCCACAGCGTGCCCAACTGTTCCGGGGCGAGGACCACATGAATACCCTTTTCCATGCGGGCTAGTTTAACGTGCTTTTGACGAAATCTCCAATCGCACGCGCGACTATTTTTTCCCCACCTTTAAAACTGTGACCCACATTCGGGACAACGACCGCACTGCCATTGCGCAAATGCGCATTGAACCACGACGCTATTTGTTTCGCCGGTATATCAGAAAATTCCTCCTTTCCCGCGAGCATGACCAGTATTGGCAAGCGGACCGATTTGAGCGTCCGCGGATTTTTGGAAGTATCCCAATAGGTAAATATCTCTTCCGCGCTGTTCCCTGAATATAAGCTCAGGAATCGCTGCGCATCGCACGGAAACCACATTCCGAGTTTTTCCGGCATGAGTTCGTGAGCCTTGCCCGCACGCACCAACCGGCGCGCGTAAGCCACCGATTTTGCAAGCTTGCCTCGTTTGTCGTACTCAACCGCAATCGCGTAATCGCTCAGCGGCCCGAAAAGGATAATCCCCTTCACGTTCTGTTCTTTTTTATTTTTTGATGCCCAATAGTACGCCTTCTGGCATCCCGTCGAATGTCCGGCGAGATAGACGTTCTTTACTCCCGCTTTTTTTACGAAGTTAATGGCACCTTGTATATCGTCCGCACATTCCGTAAAAACCTCGTGAGCGGCACCCGCACGAACCCAGACTTTTTTCTTCCCTTTTATACGTTTAATCTCCGTGATTTTTTCGAATCCCCGGTTGTTGAAAGTAACGACGGCGGTCTGCGAGTCTACGAGCGCGTCCACGACCCGCTTCATGCTGAAAGCGGAAGCGGTGAGCCCGTGGATAAATATGATGACCCGCTTCGGTTTCTTTGGCTTGCCCTTCGAAGCTTTAGCGGAGTAGGGGCCGAACCAAAGTCCGTTGAGCACGACTTTCTTCGGGGTGGTAATCTCTATGTGAAAACAGGAGCGCATACAGATTTATCGTTTTATCTTCCTGCGTGGCACGAACTTCGTCCCGAGAGTAATCCCCTTCATAATATCTAAAAGTACATTTTTTCGCTTTCCATCGGCGATATGCACCGGTATGCCGTGCGACATGAGTTTCCGGGCAACGGCGAACTTACTTACCATTCCCCCCCGCCCGCCGGCGGTCTTCGCGATTGTCACATGTTTCCGGAACGACGAAATCGTCCTGCCTGTAATCTCGGGTATCACCCGCGATGACCCGTCGAGCACACCTCCGACGCTGCTTAAAATTATGACCGCATCCGCCTTCAACTGGAGTGCAACGAGTCCC
>Ga0155400_153_pt2 | contig 42936 bp, 37 predicted proteins | sample RifCSPhighO2_02_FD_106368 | JGI IMG/M metagenome (GOLD analysis project Ga0155400, IMG submission 106368) | Candidatus Kaiserbacteria bacterium RIFCSPHIGHO2_02_FULL_55_20
GCGCTGTTGGGAGAGGTTGCGCTGTTGTGAACCCACCAACTGTAGATTGTGCCCGCTTGCACCGGATACGTAATTGAGTTCGTTGTGACGTTGTCTTGGTAGCACGACGTCGGACTTGCCCACGAGTAACCGGATGGGCAGGCCGACTGTGAAGTCTGCGCGGAAGCGGCAATGCGCGGGAATGAATATACAGCTCCCGGGCCGCGGGTCCAACTGAGTGTTACCGACGTGCCCCCGTTGCAGGCGGCGGAGAGGGCGGAAGGTTGAGGGGGTGTCAATTGGGGCATCTCGGGACCGATAGTGAACGGCTGACTCATGGCGATGAGCGCGTTATTGACGGTCGCCAGCACTTTCAGATAGTAGGTCCCCGCCGGCGATACGCTCGGCATCGAAATACCGCCGCTTCCGCTGCCGGATGCGATAGGCGCTGAGGCGACGTTCGTCTCGGTATTGTTGTTCGTAAGGAATACTCCCTGCACTCCCGGGGGAAGATTCTGGTACGTGAACGTGATGTTGGGCCGGGTCGTATTCGTAACGGTAATGGATGGCACGGGAGTCGGGGTTGACTGCCGGCAAATGAACGACTTTCTCGTGACGGAGCTCCAACCGCTCGCATTGAGCCCGTGCACCCACCACTCATACATAGTGTTCGGTGTGATGCTCACCGACACGGAGGTTCCGGTCAGACCGTCGTTCACGTACTCCGTCGGGGAGACACATCCGGCGTTGCCCAGACTGCTCATGAGCGGGCCGGTGCACGTGAGTGCCGGGTCGTCCACGCGGACAGGATACGAGGTGGCGTTCGGGACACCTCCCCAGGAAAGCGTCGCGCGGGTACCATCGGGACTGCATAGTGCGTCCTTCATCGGTGGCTGGATCGGCATCTGCGAAACGGGTATCGGGGTCGTCCAACATCGGTACCCATAGAGTGACTGATTCGAACATACATCAAGGGAGACGTTTACGGTCGCCGTACTGCCGTCTATGGGCAATTGGCCGCTTACCCTGCTGGGCGTAACAATGCCAAGAAGCCGTAGTGCAATGGTCCCTCCGGCATATGACGCAAGATTCGCTTGCATTGCAGCGGACAGCGTGTACGTCTTTGTCTCACCGGCGCTTATCCACGCATCGGGTAGTGGCATTGAAAGCAAATGGTCGGCATCAAAGCCGGCCGGAGAAGAATTCGTGGAACCATTTTCGCTTGTGATGACTACGTGATGAACAGCGCCGTCGGTACCGAGACCCGTTTGCTGAATCTTAACCCGCTGCAATTGTATCGAGGTACCCCCGGAATTTCTAAGTGTGAATTTCGTCAGCGGAACAATGGTGGCTTGCGGGGCGATAGTACTGGACGGCTGCGGCGTCAGCCCGATAACGAGACCGCTCGTGGGGGTCGGAAGTGCGACAAAGCTGAATGGCAGATCGGACTTGTCGTCGACATAGCCCGTGCCGTCAGCTTTCTGGCCGGTGACGTAGACTTTGAAGGTGTTGCCGAGTTCATTCACGGCTCCAAGCTCGGCCGTAGTGGGTGTCCAAGTAAATTGGTAAACATCGCCGCTTTGAGCTGCCGCGGTTGGCACTTGGTCTTTGGCTAACCATTTCATCCACTGATCGCTTTTGTACAACGCAATCGATACTGATTTGATTCCCGATGCACGGTAATTTATTACTGAGGTCTGACCATTTAAGGTCAGCTGCTCCCCGCCATTTGGGCTGACGACCTGAAGTCTCGCCTGCGACGTACTCGGATTAATGATGATCTCGTCGTCGGCAAAGGTACCGCCTCTGGAGCAACGCAGTAGAATGAAGTTCTTGTACTCGGGGATGCTAGTGTATACGTATGCGTAGACACTCCGCGTACCCGAAGCAGGCACACCCGTGATGTAAGCGTACGGTGCATCCGGGCTTTCCTGCACACCGTGAATGTTGCATGTCGATCCGGCCAGTGACGACCAACTTATCGTGATTGGTTGGTTGTGCGTAAGGACCATCGGCCCATCCGAACCATTTACTTTTAGATCCGCCGTGGGACGCGTCAGGAGCGTGAACGGGGCATCACTTCTGTCGGTGGCCCCTGTCACGCGATTGCTTGCGCGGACGTAGTACCGTCCCGGCTCAGCCCAGTTGTCGTATCCACCGATGTTGAAGTACGTGTGCAAAGACGCTTTCCCGGTATCCATGACTTGCCCGACGGTCGAGCCGTCGAGGCGCTCAAGAAACACATTGACATCCCTCGCGGGATTCACGTCAGGGTTGTAGCCGTATGGTGCCCACGTGACGGTATTGAGCTGGCCTATCTCCCACTGCTCACCTCCGTTGGGTGCCGTGACGGTGATTCCGGCGTTAGGAGTTGTCGCAACGCACCGGGTCGGACGTTCACATCCGTTGGAGTCAGTGCCTCCGCCGGTTGGGTAGTACCCCGGCGCGCAAGACACGACGGGCATGAGCGGACATGTTGAGTTCGCGGGCATGCGCGGCGATACCGGCGTTGCGCACGCAAGTGCCAACGCCCCACGCGTCTTGGGGCCGGTGGCGCCGTATCCGGTACTGGACGGATTGCCGGAAGAAACGACGCCGTTGGCGGCTTGCCATGATCGGAGCGCTGCTTGCGTAAGGGAACCGAAGTAACCCGACGACGCATCGCTCGCGAGATACCCTCGCGCTACGAGAAAGCCCTGTAGTTCTTTCACATCAGGGCCCGATGAGCCGATGGTGAGGAAGCGCGTTATCTGGGTACATCTGCCGGACGTGCTGCTTGGTGTCGGTATTGAGGGCACCGAAAGCGTGGTGGGCTGTTGTCCGGTTTGGCTGGCAAGCTGTGCCTGCAGTCGTGTGAGTTGCGCAAGGAGAGCCTGAACTTGCGCCTGGAGATCGTTCGTGCTTTGCGCCGACGCGAGGAGAGGCGAGGCGAGTAAGAGGAGGCCGGCACTAGCGAACGCGATCTTTTTGAACATACTAAAAATGTTTGAGGTGATAATGAATCCAGTATGCCACCTACCCACTCCGGGGCGAGGGGGTAGTGTGTACAATAGAATGAAGGCATGGATGCTACGGAGCAGCTGGGTATTCTCGGGAGATGCGCGTAATGCTGATGTCATTGACAAATCAGGAAAAGTACACCAGAGTGCCCTTGGTTTCATTGGTGAGGTTGTTATTTTTGGTGCCCCACAGAAGGAGGGCGTGATGGGATCGAAACGTCCCAGTAAGCGGCGTACTCTGCTGCGAAAAGTAAGTTACACCCGAGGAAAGACGCGCGGACATGCGTCGATACAGCGACTGCTGGCCGCGCGCGGCATCGGCAAAAAAATCCGTCGGTACGCGAAATGTCTGCCGTGTGAACTCGGGCCAGCCTTTGTTCGGGCCCGATTTCTGAAGTCTATCAAATTCCACTGGGTGATACCGAGCAGGATATAAACTGCAAGGTATTCGCCTACCCGTCGGCTTCGTGTCGGCGGTTCTTTTTTATGGACCATCCGCCCGCGTTGTTCCGGCATTTTTCCCTTTTATAACGAGGCGTCGCCCTTTGGGGCGACGCCTCGTGAGCGCTTTCGCTACAGACTACAGTCCTCTGAGCTGATCGACGAGTGTCTGCAGCGCGGTAAGCACGCTAGCGAGCTGCGAGAGCGTCTGCTTCCCGTCAACGTACTCGGTCCAGAGCTTCTTGCACACCGGTAACTTTCTCCTCGCTGGCTGGAATTGAGGGCTGCAATTCAAACACTTGTATCGCCGAATGTCGTGTCGTTTCCCGTTTTTCTTGCCTCGTTAGTCGTTGCATTCCGGGCATATTCTCCCGTTTTTTTAGAACGCATCATGATTATTAAGACTTTTGGATTGTGGTTGATATCACGAGCTTTATTCTGTCGCGAGAGATTACTCTCGACACCGTAAAGGGAGCGCAATTTCTACCTCTCCCGGAACTCAGGCGAGATATTGACCGTCACATCTTCGGGAGTCGTAGGTGAGCCGTCGACACCGGTACAGGTGAGTGTAAATGTCGTTCTCTGAGTGATTGCCGCCGACGTTTGGCCGTCGGGGCCCGGCGTGCTCGTCCAATTGTTACCGGATGTACCTGCAATGGTCCACGCAGCGCCGTCGCTCGGCGTGACGGTGCAACTTGAGACATTCGCGACATCCCAATACAGCGTGGTCCTGTCACCCTCTAACACCAAAGAGGGCGTCGCAAACAAGTGACCTGTGAAAAGACCTGACCTATTGAAAGTGGTCGGCGGATATTGGCAGACGGAAGAGCCGTTCGAGCAAAAGGACGGAGAGACGCAGGTGGGGCCGCTCGTCACCTCACACTGCGCATTGGTGTGCCGGACGGTCTGTGCGGAGCAAGTATACGTGTCCAGGCAGGAGCAGGATGCGTATTGGTATGCGGAGGAACCGGAGAGCGTCCCGTTCACGCAGCGGCGGGATTGGGATATTGATGAGCATACCGTTCCGGATGGTGCGGCCCGTTGTGAGTAGAATGTGTAGGAAGAGTTGTGCGGGACGGTCACGCCGTCGAGCGTACAGGAAGAAGGACCTCTCACCGAGCAGGAGGCGTATGCGTATGAGCCGGAGAGCGTGCCGTTGGTGCAGGTGCGTGTCTGCGAGAGGCAGGCCTGTCCGTACGGAACGGTGCTCGCTTCATATGCCGTGACGGACGAACCGTGACCGACGGTACTTCCGTTGAACGTGCAGTTCTGATAGACGGTCAGTGTGCCGCCCTGGGGAGAACACGAGTACGTGTTGCCGCTCGCGTCCCATACCGTGCCGTTGTAGCTGCCTGCGGTGTACACCGTAGGCGAGCGCGAGACGTTGGGGGTGACGTCGCCCACGGTCTGGATGTAGAAGCGGGACGCGTTCGCGGATGAGTACGTGAGAGTAGAGCCTGTGCCTCCGGAGATGATGCTTGTGGGTGAGAGGGTGACGGAGCAGGTGGGCGCGGAAGCCGTACACGTGAAGGTACGATAAGTATACGTACTGTACGTGTAGGTAGCGTAGGTATCGTAATTGTATGTGTATGAACCATACGGGGTTGGCCCCGCTACTCCGTGTACCCACCACGTGGTGGGCGCGCCCGGCGTTACCGTTATCGTTCTGCTGTTAGTTCCGATGGGAATATTGTCGTCAATGTAGTCGGTATAACCGGGAGAGCCTGTCCACCCTGTGGACGCCGAAGGGGTCCACCACTGCTGACGGCAGCCGCCGTTGTTGTTGGGGCCGCTCACACCGCCGCAGTTGACGGCGGTATCGTCGACGCGGAGCGCATAGCTTGTCGCGCCGGTAGACGGCCCCCACGAAATCGTGGCCTGCGTACCGTCGGCGGAACATGAGTAGTTGCCTGCGGAGGTGTTGGCCGGTTCCGTAGGTGGTGAACAGCTGAAGGGGTGCGCTGTCGTGGTACTCCACGCATAATTTACAGAGCCATCCGGACTCGCTAGCGAGTGCACCCACCACCGATATGACCTGCCCGGCACGATGGGAGCGGTATACGAGGTCGCAGTGATTGTTTGATTCTGATATGGCGCCTGCCAATCGATTTCGAGTTCGTTTGGCGCATTGCAATACCACGAGTGGTAGTAGGGGGCGATGCTGCATCCGTCGGCGGTGGTGTCGTCGAGGCGCAACGGATACCCGACTAAGCTTGGAGTGTTGACCGCATTCCACGAGAACGTCACGCTTGTGCCGTCCGCGCTGCATGTATATGTTTGCCCGGTCGGCTCCGGCGGCGGAGGATACACCGTGAGCGTGGCGTTATGCCAGCCGTCGGTGCCGCCGCTTCCGTACGCTTCACAGGAATACGTGGTCGAGGAAGACGGCGCAACATACGTGGAGCCTGATGTGCCGACGTATCCGATAGGACTTATGTATACCCAGGAGTTGGCATTTGAAGTCGACCAGCGCAGATAGGTGCCGGAACCGGGACTGGAGTTGACTGCATTCTTGTCCAACGTGAGGGAGCACGAGGCGGGCGGCGACGGAGGCGGCGGAGGGCCGCAGGAGAATGACTGCTGTGTGGCCGGACTCCAGACTCCTCCGTTCTGCGCATGCACCCACCACGAGTACGAGGTACTCGGCGTAATGGAAAGTGCGATGCCGGAATACGCCGTTTCATACAGATACTCGACTCCCTGATAGCATCCCCAATTGCCGGGACCGCTCACATTTCCGGCGCAATATCCGGGTCCGTCGACACGGATCGGATAGTTCGAGGCGCCCGATACAGAACCCCACGAAAGCGTGACCTGCGTCCCCGCACTGTTACATGAAGGCGTATACATCGCCGGCTGTTGGAGCGCCGAAGCTTGGAGCGGAAAGAGTGCGGCAAACAGAACGAAAAATCCGGGCACGAAAACGATACGGATAGCCTGACGAAACCGTGTGGTACTGCTGGAAGTCATGTGTTTATTGCACGCGTACGATGCCGGTCCTGTCTTTATGCAAATTGTCCGCGTAGCTCCACGCGCCCGCGACGTCAAAAGTGAATTCCCAGAATTCATGCGGCTCGAGCGTCGCGCATGAATCAAACGCACTCTGTCCGCACGGCTCCTGTTGTCCAGTCGGATATATGCTCCCCGGAGCCGTGCCGGTAGCTACGGACGCGACCCAGAGCAGATTTTGCGACGAATTGTTGGTGAACCGTATCGCCTCCCCCTTTTTGATAGTGACGGTGTCCGGTTCGAACCCGCGGTCGGTGTAGGAGACAAGCGCCGCGAATCCATGACTCTTGGCGAGAACCGATTTCATTCTGTCGGTGAGTGGAGGAATATTCCCGGTGTCTAACGCCGCATTTGGGGCATCCGCAGCAGTGGGCGCAGGTGATTTTGTATTTGCAAGAAAGTAAACACTTGATGCAAGGATAATAAACGCCAGGACGGCAATCGCGAGTTTCTGTGGACTCATCTCCTCTAGCATCGCAGTGCATTGTACATCGTATCAGTGGACAAATACTCACACGCCCAAACGTCTGTGCAAAAGGTCAACGTACTTCCTCTTATTTTTCCTCAAACACCGGCACGATGTTGACGACGGTACTTTCACGCAGGTGTGTGTTGTCCGTCTTCAGACAATCAAGCGTGTAGGTGGTGCGGGAGAGAATGTTGCTTGTCGCTTGCGTGCCGCTCTTCCCGGACCAGCCTGTCGTGTCGACGACGTCTCCTTTCACGGTGCAGCTCGTGACGTTGGAAACGTTCCAGTGCAGGGTCGTAGGGTTGTTCTTGCGGATGAGCGAGGGAGCGGCCTGCAAGTGTCCGGAGAATGAGCCGACTGGATTGAAGATTGGTGTGGGGTCGATGCATTGGGGGTTTCCTGCCTGACAATACCGGGGACTCAGGCAGGCGGGAGTAAAGTCGGTGATGGTGGTAGCGCAGGCGGAACTCACTTCTGTCTTTCTGATGGTGGCATTACCGGCTCCCGTGCAGGAATAAACGATGGAGGCGGGACAGGAGTAGGTAACGGGTATGGAGGCTGTCGCGGCCGGCGCGGTCGTGCCGCTGCATGTAATGGTGTACGTGGTCGCGCGGATGGGCGTGACTTGTGCGGTGACTGCTGCCGGATTGCCGACGGCTTTCGCCCCGTTCCAGTCGCTCGCAGAGGGAGAGGCTGATGCGGTGCAAGAGCTTGCGTTGGAGGAGGACCACGTGAGGGTGATGGGAGAGTTGCCTTGTGTGTAGCTGTAGGACGAAGTGGTGAAGAGGACGGTGGGAGCGTTCGGGCTCATGTTGACGGTGTACGAAGCCCAACCGGAAGTAGCTTCGTTTGAGTCCTGCGCGAGTGCTTTAAATGTTTGTGTGTTGGAGGAGTTCCAGGAGTGTGAGGTTGATGACGTGGTACCGCTTGGGACGTATCCGAGTGCGGGAACGTATTCGTCGATACTTCCGTTGTTGTCCCAGTCGATGGCGTACCGGAGCGTGTCGGAGTCTGGGTCGGTCGAACGGAAAGTATATGTGTAGCTTGTCTTTGTGATGCCGCTCGTGGGGCCGGTGATGGTCGGGGCGGCCGGAGGTAACTGGGCGGCCACCGAGCAGGAGCCGTAGATGTAACTTCCCGAAAGCGTGCCGCTGTTGCACGTGCGATTTTCTGAGACACATGACGAGCCGTATGGAACTGAAGAGGTTTGATACGCGGTGACGCTTGCGCCGTGCGCGACAGTGGAACCGTTGAAGGTGCATGAGGCGGCGTCGGCCCAGGTGAGGGTGACTCGACCTGCCGCGCCGGCGCCACCGGGTCCGGCCGCCGACGGGGCGGCTCCGCCGCTTCCAACTGTCACGGTCACGGAAGAACCTGGTGTCAGCGCGCCCGCCGCATAGGTTTTCTTGCTGTATGCCCCGGCACCGCCGCCCGCTGCTCCTCGGCAGTACCACAAACCTTGCCCAGGCTGATACTGTGCCCCGAGTCCGCCACCGCCACCGCCACCCGGAGCAGAACCGGGATTCGAAGGAACAGCGGCGGAAATGCCGGCACCACCGGCACCTCCATTGGGTGAAGCTCCGCCGGCGCCGCTAGGTGCATAGGGACAGAAGTCGGCCCTCCCATTGCTGCCTGCTCCGCCGCTCGTATTGGTGTCGCCGCCCGACGCTATGCCGCCTACGCCGCCGGTAAGGCCGCCTGAACCGGTGCCTGCGGCGGGACCGATGCCGCCACCGGCGACCACGCCGAAGAAAGATGACTGTGTTCCGGAATTCCCCGCAATGCTGGTGACGTAGCCGTTCGACCCGCCTCCCGAAGCTCCCCCGCCCCACACCTCGACGGTCAAAGTGCCGTATGCGGGCACTATAAATGTCCCGGAGGATGTAAACGTTTGCGAGCCCGCCAACGCAACCTGCGGAAGGAAAACGAGAACGCCGATGAGAAGTACGCGCTTCATGTGCGGCGCTGTTTGACGACTTCCCAGACTACTCCGATTGCGATGATGAGTGCGATGACCGATATGAGAAGCGTTGTATTTCCGGGACTGCTCTCCGGCAACGTGTCGTGCGGAATGCAGTTCGTCCATGCGAATGCGCCGTCCTCGCGCGCGAGCAATATGTCGAAGTACGAGGTAACGTGTTCGTTGATGAGTTGCCCCTCAAGGTAGTAAGAACCGAGCGTGAGCGCGGGCAGATTGTATTGGATTTTTGCCGACTGCTCGGGATGCAGGCCAACGGACTGCTCCTGTGTATCGACTGGTGAATCGGAAAATGTCGCGTCCGGAGCATAGAGACGCCAGACGAGCGTGCCTATATACGGGCCGCTTATGTCGTTGCTCGCTACCGCGACTGCAGTAACGTTGCCTGCTTTGGCAACCCGCGCTACCGTGTCGGGCGAATAGACGCTGCCGTTCACTGCGATGGAACTCACGCTCGCGGGCACAGCACCGCCACCGGAAACGGTCACGGTGCGTGAAGCGGTGGGATATACATGCGCAAATGCCTCGGCACGCGAACCGCCCTTCGGGACGAAAGTCACCGTGACCGCGTACTCCCCGGAATTAATGTCCAAAGGAACTTTCCATACGAAACCGACTTTTCCGGTAGTGTCCGGAAAAACGGACACGGGCTGCGGTACTAAGAAACGGCTCACTATTGTGCCGGTATCTCTCTGCAAGACCTCAACGGCAAGTGTCGCGTCCGAGATAAGTTCCGTGCCCGAATTGTGCATTTCCGCGAAGAATCCTAGGGATGCGCTCGGAACCGTCGACGAGAGCTCGGATGTTACCGCGAGTGAAACGGGGAGCGGCGCCGGACAGCCGGCTGCCTGCGCGCTCGCGACGATAGGGGAAAAGATGAGGACGGAAAAAATGGAGAGGACGAGCCTTGTCATTTCGACAGTATACCAACCCAAAAGCGCGGCTTGATGCCGCGCTTTTGGGTTCTGTACATCAACGCTACTTTCTTGAAGCGATGACTGCGTCTGCCGCGGTCTTTGGGACGATTGCGTAGTGACTGAATTCGAGGTTCGGGACGCCGCGGCCTTCGGTGAGCGAGCGGAGTTGTGTGGTGAAGCCGAAGAGTTCGGAGAGCGGGACCTTCGCGGTGATGATACGCGCCTGTCCGCGCTCGCCCATCGCTTCTATGGCGCCGCGTTTGCTGTTTATCATGCCCGTCACGTCGCCCATGAATTTCTCGGGGACGACGACTTCCAATTTCATGATAGGTTCGAGCAACACGGGCTTCGCTTTTTGCATCGCTTCCTGCATGGCATTGATGGCGGCGAGCTTGAAGGCGATTTCGGAAGAGTCCACGTCGTGGTAGGAGCCATCGTAGAGCTCGACGGAAATATCGACGACCGGGAATCCCGCCTGGATGCCGCGTTCCATCGCCTCGATGAGTCCTTTCTTCACCGGCTGGATGTACTCCTGCGGGATGACGCCTCCCTTGATGTTGTTGACGAACTCGAAGTGGTCATCGCGTTCGACGTTGTTCTTCACTTTCTTCTCCGGATCTACTGGCTCCATCGGCTTGATGCGGATTTTCACGTGACCGTACTGACCGCGACCGCCCGTCTGTTTGATGTGTTTGTATTCGACGTCCGACGTGCCTTGAATGGTCTCGCGGTACGCGACTTGCGGCTTGCCGGTCGTCGCCTGCACGCCGAATTCACGCTTCATGCGGTCAACGATAATTTCAAGGTGGAGCTCACCCATGCCGGAAACGATAGTTTCCATCGTTTCAGGGTCGGATTTGATGCGGAATGTCGGGTCTTCGTCGGAAAGCTTCGAAAGTGCCATGCCCATTTTCTCCTGGTCGGCTTTCGTGTTGGGCTCGATGCGCATTGAAACGACCGGCTCGGGGAACACGATGGATTCAAGTGCGATAGGGTGCGCAACGTCACAGAGTGTGTGTCCGATTTTCACTTCTTTCATGCCGACGGCCGCGGCGATTTCTCCCGCATAGACGGTTTTCACATCTTCACGCTTATCAGCCTGCAATCGTACGATGCGTCCCACGCGTTCTTTCTTGTTGTTGGCGGAATTGTATACCGTGTCCCCTGCAGTGAAGGTGCCCGAATACACGCGGAAGAACGAGAGCTGTCCGACGAACGGGTCGGTCTGTATTTTGAAGACGAGTGCCGCGAACGGCGCTTCGTCGGATGCGGGACGTGTTTCTTCCGCACCCGTATCCGTATTGATGCCTTTTGATTCCGGCATGTCCTTCGGCGACGGAAGGTAATCCACGACCGCATCGAGTACGAGCTGCACGCCTTTATTCTTGAGCGAGCTTCCCGTGAGGACGGGGAAGATTTGGTTGGCGATAACGCCCTTACGCAGCGTCTTCTTGAGGACGTCGTGTGGGATTTCTTTGCCGTCGAGGAAATCCGCCATCACCGCGTCGTCATTCTCGACGATGCGCTCCACGAGTTCGTGACGATATTTCTTGGCCTCGTCCATCATGTCTGCGGGAATATCGTACGCGATGACATTCTTTCCCATCTCCCCTTCGAATTTGTATGCCTTCATGCTAAGCAAATCGATGATTCCCTCGAATTTTTCCTCAAGCCCGATGGGGATCTGGAATCGCACCGCCTTGTTGGAAAGCCGGTCGAGAATGCTTGCGTATGATTTTTCAAACGACGCGCCCGTACGGTCGAGTTTGTTGATATAGCAGATGCGCGGCACATTCGCCTCTTCGGCGTAGCGCCAGTTGGTCTCGGACTGCGGTTCCACTCCGGCGACGCCGTCGAATACGACTACCGCGCCGTCGAGCACACGCATCGAGCGCTTCACTTCGGAAGTAAAGTCGATGTGTCCGGGAGTGTCGATGATATTGAAACGTACTTTCGCCGAGAGGTCGGCACCCATGTACGAAGGATTCCAGAAACACGTGATGGCGGCGGCGGTGATGGTAATGCCGCGCTCGCGCTCCTGCTCCATCCAGTCGGTGACGGTATTGCCCTCGTGCACTTCGCCGATTTTGTGCGACTCGCCCGTGTAATACAAAATGCGTTCCGATGTAGTCGTCTTGCCCGCATCCACATGCGCGACGATTCCGAAGTTTCTTACTTTCTCTAGAGGATAATCACGAGCCATATGATTTTGCTACATTACCAAGTTTCGAATCTGCTGATTCGCATGCCGCGTACCGTCCTTATGACGCGGCTCCAGTAAAATGAAAACGCCCGAAGGCGTCCCAGTAATGTAACGGAAAATAAGTAAAAAAGCAACGTCACCGCCGTTCACAGGAAATCGTTTTATCCGTTTCCCTTAATTCCGAACCGCCAATCCCCAAATGAATGTGACGAGCCCTACGAGATTTGCGAGTGTTGAGACGGGCACTACAAAGAATGCTACAAAGCTCGTCAAGGGACCCGGGCCCGGTGGCGCGCCACCGGAAAGAAAGAAGGCTGCCAAAGGCACAAGACCGAGAATCAAAACCAGCGTATAAGAGGCGGCTGAGATAAAGAAAAGCTTTTGAGCACTATATGTATTCATACCAATAGCGTACCACACGGGGTGTACTGCTGTCTTTGGTATGTGGAAAACCTACCACGCCAAGTGGGCAAACGCCTTGTTGGCTTCCTCCATGCACTACGTTGTTTTTTGAATAGAGGGGACATTGGTAGTATTGTTTCCACATGCTCCGTTATTCCGGCGTGATGATACTTGCGTGTCTTGTGCTAGCCGCGGTCGCTTTCTATGAATATCGCGCCGTGCAGACCCCGCCCTATATGCACGGTGACAAAATCAAGATACTCGAAGCCATACAGTATTGGAAAGACCGTATTTCCGTAGCGGGGCCCGAACGTGCGCACGACGAGATGGCGCGACAGGGCGAGAACATGGCCGCCTCGCGTCATATACTTGCCCATACATTCGGCGAGGCGCTCTATGCCGTTGGGGGGCTCACGGACATTTCTTATTGCGGCGCAGGAGAATATCTTTTTGGCTGCTACCACCAATTTATCGGACTCGCGACGGCACAATATGGTTCTTCCGTGATGAGAAAGCTCAAGGACGGATGCGAGAATGTAAATTCGCCCCTTAATTGCTCGCACGGCATTGGTCATGGACTGATTTCGACGTACGGGTATTCGATGAAGGGGGTACAGAAATCACTTGCGGAGTGTCATTCATTCTATGAGCAACAGATGCAACGCGGCATATGTGCGGATGGTATGTTCATGGAATACAATCTGCAGGAGATTACGACTCTGGACCAAAATCGTATCCCCAGGACATTCAGTAGTGAGCATGCACTCGAGCCGTGTTTCTCTATCGGATCAGAATTTAAGGACGAATGTATCTATGAGCTTCCGCTCTGGTGGTACGCGGCACTTTCTGCGAGCAGCACGGATGTGCACCTGACGTTTGGCACGATGGGAGACTATTGCCGTAAGATTTCCGACACGCACGGTCAAAACATTTGTTTTATCGGAATTGGTTTTCCTGCCGCCCAGTCTCTTCATTTCGACGTGGAAAAAATCGCAGACGCTTGCCGCGCTACGAGCAGAACTCCGAAAGACTATATGCTTTGCGCTTCCGGCGCGGCCGAGCGATACGTCGAGAACAGCGTCGCGCATGAAAATATCTGCGGAAGACTAGGACTTACGGGGAACGAAAAAACGTATTGTGAAAAATTTATAGTGTCGTCAAGGCAAAAGGGGTACGCATTAGAAACGCCGTGAGAAAACCGGCGTACTGTCTCAGTTTGCTTTACCACGCGAAGTGGGCGAAGGCCTTGTTGGCTTCGGTCACACTAGCCGGACGGCCGAGCGTGCTGTACGTTCCAAAAAGACCCGTGTTTCTTCGTGATTGCAGATGACATCGGCGAGTGAGCACAGGACGGATGTGTTTGGTATTTTTTCTGTGCGCCAGGTCTCGGGAAAAAGGAAAATATCGAGCATCATACCGGACTTGTATTCTGTGGCGAGCTTCTCGATGTCAACGCCGAGCAATTCGGACGCTCGTGCGATTCTGCGATGTTTTCTCCCATGAATACTCATGGTGTCGAGCCATGCGAGATATGTTTTTATGAAACGTCTAAGGGGCAGCCAGCGTGTGCCCATGCGGACACGCAACTCGTGTCCCATGTCTGTCCACCACTGCCGCGAAATGTCTTCGTCGACGATAAGGACGAGGTCGGCGTCATTCCCCGAGCCGTCACGTAGCACACTACCGAACAACTCAACGTGGTGTATCGACGGAGTGGCCGCTGTCAACTTTTGAGCAATTTGTTGCGCATCTTCAAGCGTGACGCGCATACGGGAGTTACCACGCGAAGTGGGCGAAGGCCTTGTTCGCTTCTGCCATCCTATGAGTGGTCTCTTTTTTGGTGACCGCGCTTCCCTCTCCTTTGTGTGCGGCGAGGATTTCGGCGAGCAGAGATTCATGCATCGGCTTACCTTTCGTACCCTCGGCGGCTTCCACTATCCAGCGCATGCCGAGCGCCATTCTGCGGGCAGGGTTCACCTCGCGGGGCACCTGATAATTGGCACCACCCACGCGGCGTGAGCGCACTTCCACCGCCGGAGACGCCTTTTCGAGCGCATCTTCAAGGACGGTGACCGGGTCACCCTCTTTCTTCAATTCCTCCATCACCTTGTAGACGATTTTGCGGGCGGTGTCTTTCTTGCCGCGTTCCATCACGTAATTGATGAGCTTCGCAACCTTAAAGGAACCGTACACTTCGTCCGGCTGAGGCTGTTTTCTATTTTTTGTAGGGCGTCGCATATATTATTTGGCTGCTTTTGGTCTCTTGGCACCGTAGTTCGAACGGCCGCGGCGGCGCTTCTCGACGCCTGTCGCATCCAATTTGCCGCGTACTATCGTGTAGCGCACACCGATGTCCTTCACACGTCCACCGCGGATGAGAACGACGGAGTGTTCTTGTAGGGTGTGGCCCTCTCCCGGAATGTACGCGGTGACTTCCATGCCGTTGGTGAGGCGTACGCGGGCGATTTTACGGATAGCGGAGTTCGGTTTGCGGGGGGTCTTCGTCGTGACACGGGTGCAGACGCCGCGCTTGAAGGGCGCCGCATAGAAAGAAGGGCGGTTCTGGAGCGTGTTGAAACCGCGCGAAAGCGCGATGGTCTTCGTGCGCCAGGTCTTTTTGGCCCGGCCTTTGCGTGTAAGTTGATTTATGGTCGACATGACAATTAAAAATCCCCGAAGGGAGTTCGAGGAGTGTACCCCATGAGATAAAAAAGTCCAGTTTTCGAATAGAGCTCTAGGCGTCTTCTTATGTATTTAGCCCCTAAAGCAAGACTGAATAGCTTATCTCACGAGGTGTACTACGCGACCCCTCCCCTTGCAAGCAAAAGACTACTTTTCTTTGGGCTGTTCATCTACAGGACGGTCGTCGATGACGTAGCTATCCGAGTAAGAGTCACGGTATTCACCGGTCTGGACGACAAAATCACCGTCAAGCAACCCTCGAGCAAGAAACAACTGCTTGGCCCCATCAGGATATTTGTACGTGAAAGTGAGCTCTCTGCCAAAGGAAGTCACGAGGGCCGAGACCGCTTCGGGCTTGGCGGTTTGGTCGACTTCATACTCCCCTCTAAGTTCGCCGTTCATTCCGAAAATCTTCACGGAACCGGTGAGTTTATCGAACGAGATCTGTGATTGATTCTTCTCGAAGATGTCCAAAACACCCTTCTGCACAAACACATCAGGGCTGACAAACTCTCCATCGACCCGTTCCTCGATATCCTTAACAAAAGGAATCTCCTGGAGAGTCCTAGGCTGTGTAACGGGTTGACGAACAGCGTCTTTCGCTGCATCTCCAAGCGCCACGGCCAGTGAGGCCGCGCCGACGTTTCTCATAAAATCCCGACGACCTTGCCGGAATGGATCCTGGTCAATCATGCATCAATACTACAGGACCGTATACGGGGGACAAACCAGCTTGTTCACACCCCCGCAATTGCCTGCGCAATTGAATAGATGAAGGTGCTGAATGCCCCTCCGAGCAAGAACACTATTAGTAGAACGATGCCTATACCCATGAACGGGTTCATCTCCATACGCCCCCGCCACTGCTCGTAGCCACTAGACAAAGACCGGGGCAAAAGTGCCGCGAGTACCTTGGAGCCGTCGAGTGGTGGCACGGGGATGAGGTTGAAGAAGCAGAGCATGACGTTGACGACGACGATGAGAAACACAATGTCGTTTCCCGTAGAGAGAAGCCCGGAGCGGATGATGAGGCCGCCGATGATGGCGATCACGAGATTGGATGCGGGGCCGGCTCCGGCAACGATAGCCTCAGAGAATCGGCCAGGCCGGAGATTGTACGGATTGTAGGGCACCGGCTTCGCCCAGCCAAAGAAGAAAGGCGACTGTGAAAGTGCCAGCAGGATTGGTAGAATGATAGAGCCGAACATGTCGAGGTGCGGAATGGGGTTGAGCGTAAGGCGCCCGGCATAGCGTGCAGTCGGGTCGCCGAGTTTGTCGGCAGCGACACCGTGCATCACCTCGTGGATGACGGCGGAGAACATGATGATGGCGACGAGGAAAAGTGTGTCCATGATTTGCATATATGCTCCGCCATGGTACCATGCGCGCCACATATGGCTCGAGTTTGTGACATAACGGGTAAGAAATCGCAGATGGGCGGCGGGTATTCTAACCGCGTCCGCGCGACCAAATTCAACCCGACGGGCAAACGCCGCCGCCAGGTCAACCTCCAGACGAAGACACTTTTCATCCCAGAACTCGGCAAGAAAATCACGGTCCGCGTCTCGGCCAAAGGCCTGAAGACCATGCAGAAGCGTGGAGCATTTTTGACCCTCAAGAAAGCAGGTCTCGTGTAGAAGAAGGCCGGTACGACTCGCGTGCCAGCCTCCTTGTCTAGTCTTCCGCCCACATCGCTACTTTGGGGGCGGCTTCTTTTTCTTTTTCGTCTTCTTTGTCACCTTCTCGACAGGAGCAGTGACAGTTGTCGCGCGCTCCGGTCCTTCCGAAAAGAACCGGAGGACAACAACGAAACCTGCCGCGGTCGTAGTAAGGGCAAGCGGGTTGGCGTAGATTGCAACATAGACGCCAACAAAGCCGAGCCCGCATCCGACTGCGATGAGTAGTGCGTTAACCCATGTGTACCGCCAGCCATATCGGAACCAGCCGCACACACCGAGAATGACGACGGCGAGTGCGAACAGGTCGATGACAAGACTGATCGCAAAACCGACCAGTATCGCAACGACAAGTACGATAAAGGTCTGCTGCACTGCCCACCACCGCCAATTCTTGTCCAGGCGCGAAGAGAAGAACAGATCTGACATGGCATTCCCCCTGCTGTCTTATGATTTCATTCTCCGAAGCTATACTACTCACGGACTACGGTTTGTCCATCCGACACAAATGTAACCGTGCCGTCTTTGCAGGTATCAAATGCCGGGATGCCGAATTGCGCGAAGCGCTCCACGGTCTCTTGCGCGGGGTGGCCGTACTTATTGTCACACCCGCGCGAAAACACCGCATACTCAGGGGCGACGTATCCGAGGAAGAGGGGCGACGAGGAGGTCTTCGAGCCGTGGTGTCCGGCTTTCAGTACATTTGATTTGAGCGTCGAGGTGCCGAGCGCCACAAGATAATTTTCAATCGAACGCGGAGCGTCGCATGAGAGCATGAACGCGGTCGCGCCGTAGACGAGCCTCGCGACGACGCAGCCGTCGTTGGTGTCTACGTGCGGCACGGACCTGTCGGGAGAGAGTATTTGTAGGTACGCCCCTCCGCCTAGGTCAACAATTTGTCCGCGTATAGCGACAACTTCCTGTGCATGCTCATCCGCCATCATGCGGTTAAACGCGGCAAACGTTTTCGTATCCCCTTCGACGCTCGAGTGAATGACGGTGTCCACTTTATATCGTGCGAGTACGTCGACGAGTCCGCCGATGTGGTCGGCATCCGGATGTGTCGGGATTACGACGTCTATTGAACGGTCGTACCAAGGCATCACGCGTGAAAGTTCGCGCAGCACGCTGGTACTGGGCCCGCCGTCGATGAGTACCTGCCTCCCGCTCGGCGCTTGAATGAAGATAGAATCGCCCTGGCCGATGTTGAGAAATGAGACGGTGAGGGAGCCGCGGTGGTCTTCTCGCATTGCCACGTACCAGATGCAAATCGCGGCAAGGAGAAGTACAACTATCGCCACTCCTTTTATCTGCACGCTTTTTTGCATTGCATCATTCTACCTTCACATGGGTAAGTGGTATTATTGTGTTGCTACTAGTAGTTAATTTCTATACCTATGTACGAATCAAAAAAGTTTACTCTCCCCTCTCTCGGCGGCATCTCGGATGAGTCGGTCAAACAACACATCGGCCTCTACGAAGGCTACGTGAAAAATTTCAATGCGATTTCCACGAAATTAGTCGAGTACGCAAAGGAGGGCACCGAGAAGAACGCGCTTGCGCTCGGCGAACTGGTCCGTCGCAAATCGTTCGAATTCGACGGCATGCGCTTGCACGAATTGTATTTCGAGCAATTCGAGAACGGCGCAAAGGCACTTGATGAAAATTCCGCCCTCGGGAAAGCGTTCGCGACGGAGTACCACGGATATTTCGTCGAATACATGAAGGCTATCGGCAGCATGCGCGGTCCGGGCTGGGCAATCCTTTACTGGGACCCCGTCGGTAAGCAATTTCAGACCGGCTTTGCCAGCGAGCAGCACCAGGGGCATTTCGTCACTCTCCCCGTCCTCCTCGCGCTCGACGTGTGGGAACACGCATTTCTCCTCGACTACGGCGCCGCGGGCAAAGGCAAATACATGGACGCATTTTTCAAAAATTTGAATTGGGGTGTCATAGAGAAGCGGTCCGACGAGGCGCAAAAATAGACTCCCGGGCAGATTTGTGCCATGTTTCCCGGATACCACGTGCGACGTGGTACATGCAAAACGTGAGGTTGAACAATGTCTGTGCGGAAAGAAAACGATGTGGTCTCATTCCCGCTTCTCGAGTTCGAGGACGGAATGCCTTCCCTGATTCTCGCGGGTGGCCGAAAAGGTCCCACGAGCGATACGCTCTTGCAGGGCCAGGCAACGCAGCTCCTCATCTTCAAAGTGCGTCGCAACCATGAGAAAAATATCGACGCACTGCGCCAACAGGCGAAGGCGTTGCGGGCCAACGGCGAGCAAAAGGTCGACATGTTGACCACCGAGACGGAAGAGATGGTCAACGCGGCAATCAAGAAACTCGAGTCCGAACAGGTCTGCGGCGACGCATCGCCCAATGTTAAAGAAAAGCGGAAACGGGCCTGAACCCTGAATATCCGCTGCACTCATCGGGCCGGCGGCAACGCCGGCTCTTGTTTGTGTGTGTGGAGAAGCCCGCTTGCCCGGTTAGTAGGGACTGGCGAATAATTGCGCCCGCAACGAAGAAAGTTTATGAGAGAAAGTGGAGGAAGTGAGAAATAACGGTAATCTACTACTCTGTGCTTCGCGCGTCGCCAGTCCACACTGCCGGGCTTGCGTTCTCACCCAGCATGGTATCCTTAATACATTAGGATAATCATATATACATTATGAACGTAGATAGGGCGATTTTGGTAGGGTTTTTAGGCAATTATTTGATAATTACAGTCGTCGCATCCTTTGTGGCGATTATTCCGGCATCTACCGGCGGAGGGATGCTGACTCCCCAGTACATTTCCTTCGTCGTCCTCGCGGCGCTTCTTGTCGGTCTTCTCACCTGGTGGTACGGCGCGCGTGACCTCAAAAATGGCGCTTATTTTGGTGCCATTGGATTTGCCGTGACCATCGTGACCGCATTTATAACGGGCGTCGCGTCGGTGTTTGCGCAGACGGGTTCGTTCTCAGCGATAGCTGGCGTGCTCCCTAATTTCTTGCCCTTCCTCATGAAATGGTCAACTCTCGTGTCGGCGGCCTATTGGATACTTCCCGCAGCGGCCCTGGGTTGGTACATGCAAAAGAAGTCGTCCTCGGTATAATTGTTGTCCGATACAGCTAAAAGGCGCGGCCGTCGGCCGCTCCTTTTTTCGTGTACCACAACCCGCCGAACATGAGGGCGTATGCCCCGAACATCCACCATGCGCTGAATGATGCGACCGATACCGAGGCAAACGGGAGAGCCGCAAAGAACTGCGCGACGCCGATGATGTATGCGAGCAATGCGTACGCAGGAAACGCAATAAACGTCCCGAGCGAGCCGAACAATATCCCCGCCATCGCGGAGATGACGGAGAGTCCCATTGCCCACGGCACCACAACGAGCGCAAGAAGATTCGCCGGCAGTGCGACGAGTGAGAGAAGCCCATTTTGATACAACAGAAGCGGCAGTACCGTCATTTGCGTACCGAGTGTCGAGGCGGCAATCTCGCGCAGTGCGAATTTCTCCGGTATCCAATAAAGCCACCGCGCGAATACGGGAGAGAAAAGAACGAGCCCGAGCGTCGCGAGTACCGATAATTGGAATCCCGGGTCAAACGCGAAAATATACGGGTTCCAAAGCACCATCACGAGTACGACGACGCTAAGCGCACGAAGTGCCAGATACATACGCCCCGTCATGCGCGCGATGAGCGGGAGGAGTGCCATCGCGCCGGCACGCGTCGCACTCGGTGCCATGCCTGTCATGAGCACGATGAACACGACGATGAGCACACTCGCCGATAGTTGTGCGAGGCGCGACATTCCCGCAAGCAATTTTCCGGCCAAGTTCATCACGATTGTTATGTTGTATCCGGAAAGCACGATGATGTGCACGAGCCCGACGGCAATGAAAATGTCCGAGTACTCCTTTCCCACTCCGCGTTTGTCCCCCACCGTAATGCCGCCGGCAAGTCCCGACTCCGGCTCCGGCAAAACCGCCTGTAACCCTTCCAGATATTTTTGTTTCGTCCAAATCGCCGCCGTCCGCAGAGGGTTTTTGTATCCTTCCGCAATTTTTTCCGCTTGTGCGAAAGAGAGCGTATACAAAATCCTGTCTTTGGCGAGGAACATCGGATAGTTGAATTGTCTGCCAAGCGTCGTTTCGAAACTTTCCGGCAGTCCGAGTTTCCCCTTGACCCGGACAACGTCCCCGTAATGCACTTCCGTATGCGGCGGCACTACGGCGAGCACGCTGATATCACCGACGCGTATGCGCAGCCGCACATTGCCCTCGCGAACATCGGGTTCGTCAACGACGAGACCGTCAACGGTCACCGTCTCCCCAAGATGCGAGGTGAGTTCCGGAGTACCATCCAGCACCGCAAAATCCATACGGACAATCCCTGCCACACATGCGGCGAGTGCGACCGAGATAATCATCAACTGCTTCCATTTTGGTCTTTCGAAGTATGCAAAAGCGAGCGCGGTGAGAGAAAGTAAAAATAAAAAAGCCGCGAAAGGCCATGGCACGGAAAAGAACGAGCGCGCGAGAACCCCCGCCAAGAATCCTCCGACTATCGCAGAGAGAACTCCCGGCGCCATGGACTACGTCGCCGCATCTATCGCTTCATTGACGAGCGCGTCCGCTTCGGCATTTTCCTCACGCGGGATGTGCACAAAATGATATTTCGGGAAATCCGCGAGAAGCGCATGCACTTTAGCGACCTGCGGCTTGAGTGTCGGCTCTTTAATCTTCCAATTCCCCAATATTTGTTCGACGACGAGCTTGCTGTCCATGCGTACTTCTATTTCCCGCCCCGCGAGCCCGCGAGCCTTTGCAGCGTGCAACGCGAGCGCCACGGCTTCGTACTCCGCCCAATTGTTGGTCTGACTCCCGAGATATTTTCTCAGCTCGACCCTCTTTTTGCCGTCAATAACGACAACGCCTGCTCCGGCGGGCCCGGGATTGTTTCTGGCTCCTCCGTCCGTATAAATCACTATTTTCTGCATAGTTTGTTGTCCCCGTCGGCCTGCCCCGTAGTCAACGCGCAGCGTTGTACTACCGGGGTGTAGATGATTACTTTCCGGGACATGAAGTCCGTATTATACCGATATGGGCAGGATATCCACAATGCGCAAGGCGAGGCCACCGCGGTATGAATCGCGCTCTATCGTTGCGAGCAGACTCGCGAATTGTCCCGGCTCCGGCTCAAATGAGAAATCTTGAGGCGACTTGAAAAAATCGAACGCGCGCGCGGAATTCCCGCTCGTGCGGCATTCGAGCATGACCTCGACGTGATTGTTCTCCTTCCCGAAACGTTTCACCCCTGTGATGGTCGTGTTGCTCAGAAGGAAGACCGGCTTCGGATTTCCGACACCGAAAGGCGCGAGCTTCGAAACTTCTCTGAAGAGCGCCGACGAGATATCAGAAAGGGCGAGAGACACGTCGTGTTCAAGTGCGACTCTATCCGCACGAGGCGGTAACTTTTCTGCGGCACGCGTGAGTACCTCCGGCAATTGATGCACCTGCTCGTGTGAAACGGTAAAGCCGCCTGACGCAGCATGCCCTCCGCATTCCTCGAAAACGTCCCCTGCGTTCTCAAAAAGCTCGGCGAGAGACACGTCGCCATCCGAACGGCACGAGCCTTTCAGTTTCCCGTTCGCGTCCCGTCCCCACAGACACACGATGCCGCCTCTGTCCGACATCAAAGAGTTAGCCGCGAGACCCAGAAGCGCCGGCTTCCATTCGGGATTTCCCAAGACGACGACGCGGTCGTTCTCTTTGTATCGCTCTTTCACGTGGGTCCGCGCTTGTTTTACCAGACTCGCGACCACTCCCTTTCTCTTCGTGTTCAGTTTCTCGAGTTGCGCAGCCAGGCTTTCGGCTTCGGCAACATCGCGTGTAACGAGAAGCCGCAGCGCCAAGTCCGGCTCATCCATCCGCGAAGCCGCGTTCACGCGAGGTGCGATAGAAAATCCGATGTCACTTTCAGAAAGTTCATTCTGTCTCAGACGAAGCTTGTTGCAGAGCGCCTGAATACCGGGCCGCGGTGATTTGCGCAGTACCTGTAGACCCCAATGGGTGAGTGCGCGATTTTCTCCTATAAGCGGCACCATATCGGCGACGGTCGCGATGGCGACCATATCGAGCAGCCACTTTTCCCAACCTTCCGGGATATCGTGTTTCCCGGCAAGAGTGACTGCTGCGCCCTTTCGAAGCTCGCCTGTCGGCGAGCGAAGTAGGGCCTGCGCAAGCTTGAAAGCGACCGCAGCCCCGCACAAATGCGGGAATGGGTATGGTGCGATTTTCGGATTCAACACTGCAACCGCATCGGGAAGTTCTCCCGAAATTTCATGGTGGTCGGTCACGATGACGTCAACGCCTTTTTCTTTGGCGTACGCAACCGCGTCAATCGCAGTCGTACCGACGTCCACCGTGATGATGAGTTTCACACCGCGCGCGGCGAGTGCCTCTATCGCTTCAGCGTGAAATCCGTATCCCTCCCTGTCGCGATGCGGCAGATACACCTCGAAATTTTCATACCCGATTTTATTGAAAAGGTCGGAAAGCAGCGCGGCACCCGGGATACCATCGCAATCAAAATCCGCATACACCGCAATGCGCTCGTTCTTTTCTATCGCCGACGACAATCGCGCCACGGCAACATCCATCCCGTGCAATAAGAACGGGTCGTGCGTGTGTAGTTCATAATCGGGATTGAGAAAAGCCGAGACTTCGGCAGCGTCGGATATTCCCCGTTTTGCAAGAAGCCTTACCACGAGGTCGTGCATGATGTCTTATTGTATACTGGATACATGAATGCTGCTGATTGCCTGTTTTGTAAAATAGTTGTACGGGAAATTCCCGCGCAAATCGTCTATGAAGACGACAACGTATTGGCATTCCTCGACATCAACCCTATTAACCCCGGTCATACCCTCGTTATACCGAAGAAGCACTCTAAGGACATCTTCGAGATAGATTACGCGGAATGGACTGCCGTCATGCGCGCCGCGCGTGTCATTGCCCACGCGCTAGAGACTGCACTCAAGACCGACGGTATCAACCTCGGCATGAACAACCGCGCAGGTGCCGGCCAGGTGGTTTTCCACGCCCACGTGCATGTGATACCGCGATTCGAAGGCGATCCGCACAAGCTCTGGCGCGGCAAGCCGTACGCCGAGGGAGAATTCGCAGCAACAGGAGACAAAATTCGCGCAGCGCTCAATAAATAAATCATTGCGGGGCCTACCCGAGCCTTCTCGTTCGGATTCCAATACTTAATTTTTACATTAAGTATTGGAATTGGGCATCAAAGGATTAGCTGAGGGCGGCGATGCCGGGGAGGGTTCCCTTCAATAGGTACTCAAGCATCGCTCCGCCGCCGGTCGAGAGGAAGCCGAGGTCTTTTTGTGATACGCCGGTCGCTTCTATTGCGGCGATGGTGTCGCCGCCGCCGATGACTTTCTTCCCTTCGTTCTTTGAAATGAGCTCCGCAACTGCCTGCGTGTAGTGGATATAGCCGCTCTCATACATGCCGGTGGGGCCTGCCCAAAGGATGAATTTGGCGGCGGCGATATGCGGAGCGAGCATTGCGACCGTGTCGGGACCTATATCTACTACCTTATCGTCGGGCTGCACGTCCTGCGGTTTTTTGACGTGTGCTTGTCCGTCAGGCGTCTCCGTCGTCACGTCGAGCGGCGCAAGGAAATGCGGGTTCGAAAGGATGTCCTCGCCGGGTAGTTCTTTGGAAATGAGTGAACGGCCAACCGGAAGTCCTCGCGCCTTGAAAACATCATTCGCAAGCGCGCCGGTAATGAATACGTGGTCGTACTTTTCGAGCAACAATTTAATGAGCGGCGCTTTCGTCTCGAATTTCGCCCCGCCGAGAATGGCAAGCGAGGGGTGTTCGGGTGCGCGGGCGGCATCAATCTCGTTTACTTCGTTCCGCATCAGTAGTCCCGCGTACGAAGGAAGGAATTTCGGAACACCAATCATCGTCGCGCTTCCGCGATGTGCGCTGGGGAAAGCATCATTCACATATATGTCGGCGAGCGTGGAAAGTTCTTTCGCATAAGAATCATCCCCCGCTATTTCACGTGGGTCACGTTGTAAATTTTCAATCATTATCATCTCTCCATCTTTCATAGCACCGACGGCTTGATGCGCCACAATGCCCGTGAGGTCGGGGACGAAAACTACAGGAACATATTTCCTAAGCGCTTCTGCAACAGGTGCAATTGAAATCTTATCTTTCGGTTTATGTCCAACTTTTGATGCAATTATCGTTCGCGCGCCGCTCTTGGAAAGAAACCCGACCGTCGGGAGCGAACGTTCGAGCCGGAAGACGTCCGATACGTTGCCGTCGTCATCCACAGGCAAATCCATTCCGGTGCGCAACAAAACACGCTTTCCTTTTAATTCACTCGCGGGAATTTCGTCGATGCATTTCATACCGCCTAGGATAGCGAACTGATAAGGGCTGCAAACCGGAACGCGTCGATACTCACATGCCCGACGATGAAACCCTGCGCCCCGCTTTCTTGGAGCATCGGGAGTGCGTTCGATTCTGTCGTGGCGCCTCCGTACAATATTTTGACATTCATGCCCGCTTCGTAGCCTTTTCCGCCGGAGGTGGATCCTCCTCCGGAGGACATGCCGACGAGGGTCTTGCGGATAAAAATCGTCATCTCGTGCATATCGCGCGGGCTCATGGTCTTCTCGCCGCCAATCGCCCAGACAGGTTCGTAGGCGACGAGAACTTTTGTGACCTTGCTCGGCTCGACATCCGCAAACGCCGCACGCAGCTGCTCTTTTACGAAAGAAAAATGCTCGCCGTTCTGCGAGCGCTCGCGTTCGCCGACGCAGAGAATCGGTGTCATGCCGCAGACGAGGGCGGCGGCCACTACCTTTCCCGCAGCTTCGTTCGTCTCCCCTTTTGCCCGTTGCTCCGAATGACCAACGATGACGTACTGCGCTCCCGCATCTTTTGCTTGCAGCAAAGAAATATCTCCCGTGTACGCGCCGCTTCCCTCCGCGCTTGCCTGTTGTAGCGCGAATGCAACTCTCTTTCCCTTGTACCGCGCACGCAAGTCGCGCAAAAAGATTGCGGGCGGCGCCACGATGAGCGTCACATTCTTCGCGGACTCCGCGGCCTTCCTCGTCGCATCAAAAAGCTTCTTCGCCTCGCGCATGGTCGGCGGATTCATCTTCCAATTGGCGACGACGATGGATTTCATTGACGGATTGTATCACCTCTAAATCCTCAAGCGAGTGCGGCGGCGCATCTTAGAACCTCCCGGAGGCGAAGAGCCGAGGATTAAGGGTTTTTCAGCAGATGATTCAGCAGAATCACATCGCGTAATTGTCCTTAAAACGCGATGCCGCCCGGGTTCTGAGATGCACTGCCGTCGAGCGCCCCCGCTATTGCTCCCGCCAGAGGACGAAACCGTAGTCGGTCGACGCGGAGGGCGTGAACGGAGGCGGGTTGGTCGCCTGCAGTTGGTCATATGCATCTATACGAGTCTGAAATCCGGAGCATGTGGTGCTGCCGCATATCCAACTCGTCCCTGTTCGGGCGTTAGAGACGACCGTACCAACGGTAGTGAGTTGCGAGCGAAGGACGTAAGAGGCCCACGCAGACCCGACCCGCTGACTGGAGGAGTATGAAGAGCTATTCGTATAAAAGTTGCGTCCGTAGCGCCCGCTGTGAGCGGAGAAAATGCCGTGAATTTCCATGGTGTCGGGGACGTTCAGCGGGATGAGAACGTTGCGCTCCGCCATGACGGTGAGGCCCGACGTGCCGTCATTCGCCGCGTAGGTAATGTTGTTCGGCAGATACACATCGATGGTTGTGCCGGTGTCGGAGGGGGTAGCGGCGACGACCGTGACCTTCCCTTTTACGACACCTTCTATCCATACTCTGTCCTCGAGAAAAATGAGGCTGCACGAGGAGGGAATCGTGTAATTCCCCAGCAATGTTTCACCCGCTATTATGCTGTATTCTGTTGCTCCAGTCGTCCAGCCAGTTTGCGAGTTGTAGCTTGGGATACCGGTGGTGGAGGTCACACGGCGGACATCGAACGTGCCGTTGGATTTAAAAATGAGGTGGTAACCGCGGCTATCTACCACACCGGTGGAAGATGCAAAATACAGGCCGCCGCCCGTTTGCGCATAGGTCTTCAGGTTCGCGAGGTTCGTCGCAATACCCGCAAAGTCAATAGAAGCGGCCGATGAGTGCCATAGCGCCGAGCCGCTCCCGGAGCCCACAACACCCGGCGCGCTACTTTGCGTCGGAGAACAGCCGTAACTACTGTTGCAGACCCATGTCGTCTTTGCGCTCGAGACGTCGGAATTATTCGTCCCGTCCATACGAATGCCGCCGTTGGAAAAATATTGACCCGTAATCGCACGGTCGGACCCCGCCCACACGTTACTGTTCAATAAATACGAGTACGCGGCGACCGACTGGCGCATATAGCGTGCAAGGAGCGTGCGTGTGAACACCAAATTGGTATTCGAAGTCCCTTGCGAGGTGATATCTATCGACTGGATGATGCCGCACTGTGAGTTGCCGGCAACGGAGAGTGCGGCTGAGCCCAACTCGCCTCCCTCGGGATCGCTCACGGTATACGTATAAGGCCCGGATTGGCCGGTACCGTTCGTCAGGTTGTTCGGGTTGTGCGCGAGAAACCAGCGGTAATATTCCAGCCCCGCTTCGGCGATAGTGAGCGCCTGTTCCCGCCCGTAGAGAGCACGCCCGTACTTCGCCTGCTGGAATGCGTAGCTCGTGATAGTCCCCATGATGAGGAGAAAAATGCCCATAAATGCGATGACGAGCATCGTCGTTACCCCTCGCTGCGCTCGCCAGGAGACAGGAGGAAAGACACAAGAGGCAGGACGAATTTCATCGTCTTTCGCATGCCTCATTCCTCTTAGTTCGTGGTTCATAGTTAGTGCCCGATTAAGTTCCGCATCGCAGCGGAGGAACGCAGTGAAAGCGGCGTCGGTGAGCGGACGGGGTCGACATCAACGAGCAGCGTCGCGGAGATGTACCGCACATCTCCGATTTTCGCATAATCGCTCACGAGCGTGCCATTCTTATCGTAGTAGGAAAAAAGCGACGTCCCCAGAATCACATTCCTCACATTGTCGGAGACGGTTGAGGTCGCTTCGGCTCCCGTATACACGAAAGGATCTCCGGAGGGCTCAACGGTGCCCCGAACGAGCGAAGTCCCCGAGAGGTAGTAGTGCACCAATTCGATGCCTGAGTCACCGTCTATCTCAGCGTAGAATTTCAGCTCGTTATTGCCGAGAGAAACGACCGGGTACGCGCCGTTGCTCGCATAGGAAGCCTCGCGTATCGTCCGGATCATGAGGTCAATCCCGCGTTGTGCGGAAGCGGTCGCGGCTCCTTGTTGGACAGAATAGTTACTCGTTCGGTAGAAATACAGGACTGACGAGGTGAGCGCGAGCATCGCCGAAGTAAAGACCGCGACCCATACGACGGCTTCAAGAAGGCCCATCCCCCTTCCGTGTGAAGTGCGTTCCATACTAGTTGAGCACTACGGAGAACCGTGTTGTGCCGGTGACATCTACACCGTCCGCAGAGTACGTTTGATATCCGGTCGAAGAAGCGGTAACCGAATAATTACCGTTTGTGAGACCGTCGAAGAACGCCTGTCCGCATGCGTCGGTTGTTACGGTAGCGTCGTATGACCCGCCTTTCGTGACACGTACCGTCCCTCCCGCAATCGTCACACCGGAACTATTCTTCACATCCACGAGAAGAGAATTGGTCGTTTGTGCGGCAAGAAAGAGCTGAATGGAGCGCGACGTGTTCGGCGCGAGCACGACCGGCTGCGGTGCGCACGACGATGCAATATCATATCCGGTTGAAACCGCGACAGAGAGCGTATATGCATCCCACTCGAGATTCGAGATCGTCAGGGCCCCCGAAGAATTCGTCGTGAGCAGTTGATCGTATTTGTAGACGGTTCCGCCCGGCCCCGAACCGATTACTTTTGCCCCCCGCATAGTGAACGGAATTGTTATTCCCTGTCCGCTTTCATACGTCAGGCTCCATTCCTCGATAGAGGGTGACGGGGCATTGGGATTTTGCGCGACGAGATACGCATACAAGACCAGGCTCGGGTACGTGTCCGCGGGTACACCGCGTAAGTCCATAGACGTGCCGGACGAAAAACCGGCACTGTTGCCCGGGAGGACCGCGTCAGGGATGAGCGTGAGGCCGCCACCCGTCGGGTAGTAGACGTGGTAGGTGATGCTCGTCTCGGAAGGCTGTGTATCGTTCCAAGAAAAAGTCCCCCAGCGCGAAAGTGCGACGGGGGTAATTGTCTGCGAATAGAGATTGGCGGGTGTGGTCCACGGCTGGATACCCTCAAAGCGCGCGCGGTTGCCGCTCACTTCTATGTGGTCCGTCGAAGCGACTATTTTACTCTCGTCCGCAAAAGAGTCTGACCAGGAGTTCGTCGTGCGTGAGTACGTGCTGACGGCGAGGGAAGAAACCGCATCTATCGCGAAGGTCCCCGTGGTCGTTTGATTATGCGAAACTGTCAGATGCCCCGGGTCCGGGTCCGTGTTTTGCGCCGTGACACCGTATGTCTGCGCGGTAGAATAGCCGCTCTTCGTTGTCACAATCTGATAGCCGGAAGCCGCCGGCGCGCCGATGAAAGAAGCCGTCCCGCTCGCATTGGTGAATGTATTAATGGAAATCGCAGGCGTAGTCGATGGGTTAACTATGGAAACCGATGCTCCGGCGAGCGGTTGAGAACTCGCGTCCACGGCATTAATCGTGAGCGTGCCGCACGGTGGCGTACACGCTATCTCCATGCCTGAAGGCGGTTCGTACCGGGAGACAAGTATGATGTGCCGGTCGCCGGTGCGCGAAGTCCACAAGACATCCACTTTCGCGACTTTGTAATCGCTCGTAATGCCGTTCACATCCGCAGCTCCCGTGCCGTCTTTCGGGTCGTCAGCGTATTCGACGATGGTGCGGCGCGTGAACGGAATGCCGTTGAGAGTGACCGGTTCGGATTGCGCTATCGCGCCCGGCGGAATGCCGCCGGAGGTGCCGATTGCGGCATAGGTGAGACTCCGGATGTATTCCATGCGCTCATTGGCGAGTGCGATAGCGCTCCCGCGCGCCTTATTGTTCGTCACGACATCCACCGCCAGCTTAAACGCCGCGGCAATGCCCAGGAAAATCACGAGCATGAGCGCCGTACCTACGACGGTGTCAATGAGCGTGACGCCTCTCGATCTCGTAGCCCGTAAAGGACTGCGATTTGTCGCCGCGCTTTGCGCGGACAAATCGGGAGCTTGTAGCTTGTAACTTGTAGAAAGATTTATTTTCATTTGCATTTCCCTGTCAGCTGCAAGCTAGCAGCTAGTCCCTAGCAGCTAATTTAGATATTTTGCGATAGAGAGTAGATGGGGGTTATCATCGCGACCGCGAAGAACCCGACCGCTCCTCCGATGATGAGCATAAGGAACGGCTCGATGATGGTCGACATATCCTTGGTTTTGCGGTCCACTTCATCCTCATAAAATACCGCCAGACGCTTCAGCATTTCGGCGACCTGGCCGGTCTCCTCACCGACCGCCATCATTTCCCCGACGAATGCCGGATACAGGTCTTCGCGACGAACGAACGCCGCCGCGAGCGATTGTCCCCCGCTCACACCCAAAGACGCGTCTTTGACGACCGCGCGGAAATAGGAATTTTGTACGACCTCACCCACGATATCGAGCGAGGTGATGACGTCAACACCCGACGAGAGGAGCGATGCGAGCGTGCGCGATGTGCGTGCGGCATTCACTTCGCGCACCATCGGTCCGATGAGCGGTAAACGCAGGAAGAAAAAATCCAATCCGCGTTTTCCCCATGTGGTACGTGCCGCGACATAGATAAGCGCACCGATGCCGGCGATACCGCCAAGCGCCACAAATGTGTACTCCACGAGAAAATTGCTCACACTGATGACGAATTGCGTCGACGCCGGAAGCTCCGCTTTCATTTCCGCGAACGTCTGCGCGAGTGTCGGCACGACCTCTATCATCATGAGTATGCCGATGCCGAATATGGCGAAGAGGATGACGCACGGATAGATGAGTGCACCGCGGATTTTTTTCTTGAGAGAGTACATCCGTTCCATCTGGTCCGATATCACCTGGAGCGACGCGGCAAGGTCTCCTCCCTCTTCGCCCGCGCGCACCATCGCCACAAATAATTTTGAGAATACGCGCGGATATTTTGCGAGTGAGTCGTGCAGGGTATCCCCGCGCCGGACGTCCGAGGATATCTGCGATATGACCGACGACATTTTCAGGTTTTTTGTCTGTCGCTCTATTACAGCCAGCGCCCGCGCAAGCGCTAATCCGGCACCGAGCATCGCGCCCAAATTGCGTGCGAGTAGTATTTTCTCGTACTCGGTGATGCGCGAGAACATCGCATTCCAATAATCCATCGAGAGCCACCCGTTTCCTCCCGTCTCTTCCAGAGAAATAATCCTTCCGCCCTCCTGGCGGACGATTCCGTAGAGCTCGAACCGGTCGGCCGCTGCTGCTACGCCTTTGTAGACTTCTCCGTCACTCTTTTCAGCGGTGTAGATAAACTTCGCCATTCATATAAGTATACCCCGTGAGATAAACACTGTATCGGTTTTATGCACTTTTTTCTCGCAACATGAAAAGGTGGAGCGAAGTTTTCGAACGAATTTTTATCTCATGGGGTATAACGTGCAATCACACCGGCTTCGCGCGGAAAATATAAAAACGTATACAAACAGCGAGGGCGCGGCAGGTGATGCCGCGCCCCGGGTATATTTGAGGTCCCTTAACTCAGTTGCCACCCACGCCGGGTTCCGATTCCGATCCCGGAAAGACGACGGGCGCAGCGCAAATGAACGTGAAGACCGCGGATATGCTGCCAAGAATGATCTGCACCCAGCCGTTAGTGAACCAGGTTGGGATCAGGCCCCTCAGCGCCGGGCCGGCGTCCCAGCAGATAATCATGAGGACCGTGATTGTTGCCCAGATCAACGTTTCCTTCCATGCGCACTCTAGAGATTCGGCAAGGAACACCAGCGAGGCGATTAGGGCCGAGAGGAAGATGTTGCGAGCCCACCAGGTAACGACGGCCGGGCCATCCATAAGATAACCGACCAGCAACGCAACTAGGGCGATTGCCAGTAGAAAGAGCGCCAAGAATCTGAAGCCTTGCATTGTCTACCTCCGCCTTTAATTCTTTGACCAGCCACCACGAGTCGCAGGACTCGTTGACCAATCGGATTGAAACACGGGTAGTCGATTGTGTCGACCTTACCCTTCTCGGTGATGACGCGTAGCGCTTGTTTCTCGGTATTACGCAACTCCACTTGGCACCTGCGGTTCTGTCGGAGTTTTTCCGAATCCGCTTCGCGCGGTGAGCGCGAAGAGAGCAACGATGACGAGCGCCGCAAATCCGATACCTGCCCACGGAATCCACGCGTATTTTTCGGTAAGCCGGCTTTCTTCTTTGTCGCATATGTCACCAACGCCGTCGCTGTCGGCATCTGCCTGGTTGACGTTGGGATTGTCCGGACAATTGTCGCGGACATTCGGTATACCATCGCGGTCAAAATCTTCGCACACGTCCCCGAGCCCGTTGCCGTCAATATCCGCCTGGTCGGCATTCGCCGTAGAAACGCAGTTGTCGCGCGTGTCCGGTATGCCGTCGGAATCCGAGTCGGCGGGTATGTAGCCCGGATTCGACTTGGAAACGGACGCGGCGACCCGGCGCACGTTTCTGCTGTCCGCGAGATTGCCGGATTCTCCGGAGGGGACGACTACGCTTCTGTCGGCATTGAAGTAGATGCGGTACGAGTGGTCCGGCTGGGCAAGAAAACGCAGCGAGCGGCTTCCGACCGGTACATTGTCTTCCGCCAACTGCAATTCGCGGATGCGCAGCGGTTGCACGTGCGTGAGCTCGATTACCCAGCTCCGCGCCCTCGTCTGGGGAAAGCGAAACGCCGTCGAATCGAGAGTGCGTTCAGAGACGACGACTTTTTCCGGTCCACTTGAGTCGGATGCGCGTATTGCGATGGTTACAGGTAATGCGACATTGTCCGCGAGCGCGATAGTCAGGGCCGATGAGGTGACCGGCACTGCCGCAGTGAGTGTGATGACCGTCCGTATCGCCGTATTTCCGGGAACTTCGAACGACGCGTAAGAGACGGGGTCATTATCGGCGAGGGCGGCAACGTTTGCAGTCGTATCGTTGCTGACGGCCGTAAAAGTCGCGGACTTGTTCGTTTGTAAAAAATAGGAAGGCTCGAAACGGTTCGTTCCGGTGTCCTGTACGGCGAATTCGTAACTTTCCAAAAAATCTCTGTCCAGCGGCACCTCTACTACCGTCGGCACAACTATGCGTATCAGTGTCTTTGGTACATCCTTGAGTTGCCGGTAAGCACTGACTACGTTCTCTTGCGCATAGACCACCGACACGGCGGCGAAAAAAAGTGCGGCAGCTACGATGACCCACAACCGGAGACGGGATGTCGCGTTATACATTGTGTTCAGGGACGACCGCCGGTTGCTTGCGCACGCGTCCAAGGAAAGCCGTGCTCATCAGGAGCGCGCCGACGAGGAAAAAAGTAATAATGCGGCCGGTAATTTCCATCTGCCAAACGTCCACGATAAGCAAACGCGCTACCACGAACACGAGTAGCGTACCTCCGTATACCCGCAGGCCTTTGCGTGAGTGCGTTGCTCCTTCAATGTACGCCCAGATGCCGACTACGGTGTAAATAATGAGCGAGATCATCACGGCCATATCCGGATTTTGCGGCAATATGCTGTGCAGCGAGAGCCATATCATGATGAAGGCATAACCGGACCCGGCGATGAGTATCGCATTGTTCGCACTGATGACCTCTTGTGAACCGGAGAGATGAGCCGACTTCCAGAATGCGCCGCCCAGCCCGAATAAAGTGAGCGTGAGTATTAATAGTACGAAGAAATGTTGATTCAATAGCGCAACCTGCCATTCGCTCGAGAGGATGCTCGGTATCGAAAGCATGGCGGGGCCGATGAGCAGCAGCATCGAGCGCTGCGCGGCCGCGACGTCGCGTGTGATGCCGAAGAGCACCGCGGCAACCGCAGCGGCTTCGAGCGTGTAAGCTATCGTGAGTACGGCACCATCCAGCTCGACTGCGGTTGCAGCCGCGATGTAGCCGACGCCTATTGCCGCGTACAGGTAGAGTGACTCCCGCTGTCCGCTCACACGGAACACCAGGAACGCTCCGACGACGAATGCCGCGGCCCATGCGGCCATGATAAGACTTTGGAATTCTGTCGGTGCGGCGAGGTATATCCACGCAAGTAAGAAAATCGCGTTGCCCGCCGCCGTGACGAGGTCCGGCACGGCATCACTGCCCTTCAGACGCAGGAGTCCGGCCGTGTTTGTGATGTAGAAAACGGCTCCGAATGCGTAGGCAAAGAGCAGCAGCGTCGCCCTGTCCGCACTTTCAAGTCCGACGAGGACGGGAAGGCTGTAGAGCGCGACTAGAACGAGCGCGGTGGTGGTCACCTCACGGTAGCCTTTCCATATCACTATCCATACCGCACCCAATACGACGATGAGCAAGTACCAGAAGAGGCCGATGTAGTCGGATGTCGGCGAATGAGCAAGTATAGGCGCGAGACCTGCAAGCGCGACGCTCGCAATAGCAAGTTGTTTGCGGTTGTACACACCGCTCGCGAGTGCCACGAACACCGACGTGACGAACATGAGGCCGAGTGCACTCGCCGGAGTAAAGAAATCATAGAAACTGCGCGCCGCGTAGGTCGTGAGCAATATCACGGTCGCGCCGAGGACGACGAAAACGCTGCCCTGCGCGACATAGGCGCGCATTCGCCACCATCCGAGCGCCAAGATGAGAGCGCCGAGTCCGAGTCCGAGCGAGATGCGGCCCGCAGGTCCTATCCAGTTATTGAGGAACGCATATGTCGCAAGCCATCCGAATCCGATGAGAAGCAGCATCGCGCCGAGCTTGAGCAACCAGTTCTCCTTCATCCATTCTATAAAACGGCCGTCACCGGCAGGGGCTGGTGCCGCGGTAGGTACCGGCTGTGCCTGAACTCCCTGCGCTGTCGCCGCCTGCACCTGAGACGCGGGCATTGCGGTACTTGCAGAAGCGGACGCAGCCGGCACAACCGGCCTCTCTTTTATCTTTTTTTCGAGCTCAATGACGCGGCCGCGCAAGTTAAAAACCGCAATGAGGAGCGCGAGGACAATGAGTGTTTCCAGAAACCCCATATCTGTGCCTGCAGTATGCCACGCATACATGAAGACGCCATACGGCCCTGTTGACGAGATTTCCCCTACTCCGTGATGACGCGGAGCACTTCTTCTATCGTCGTGATGCCCTGCACCGACTTGAAAAAGCCGTCTTCGCTCATCGTGAGCATGCCCTCACTTCGCGCCTGTTTTTCGATAGCGTCTCCCGTTTCATTTTTCATGATGAGTTCTTTGATAGTAGAGGTCACGGGCAACACCTCGTAGATGCCCACGCGTCCGGAATAGCCGGAGGGCGTTTTGCCGTTTTCTTTCGGCTTGAAAAAAGGAATATTCTTCCACGTGGCGTCGGGAGGAACGGCTTTCTCTTCCTTAAGCGCTTTCAAGACGACACCCGGATCTATGACGTGTTCAAGTTGTGCCTGTTCGTCCCGCGAAAGTTCGTATTTTTCTTTGTCGGGAGAAAGTTTGCGCACGAGCCGTTGACCGATAATGACGCGCAGCGTGGAAACGAGCAGGAACGGCTCGATGCCCATGTCCAAAAGCCGCGCGACGGCGCCGGCGGCGGAATTCGTGTGCAACGTCGAGAGGACGAGGTGACCTGTGAGCGCGGCGTTCACCGCGAGCGAGGCGGTTTCTTTGTCGCGGATTTCGCCCACCATAACGATATCCGGGTCCTGACGCACGAGGGAACGAAGACCGTTGGCGAACGTGAATCCTATCTCGGGCCGCACCTGCGTCTGATTGACGCGCGCCATCTGATATTCGATAGGGTCTTCGATGGTCGAGATATTTACATCGGGCGTATTTACGATGTCGAGCAATGTGTAGAGCGTCGTCGATTTTCCGGCGCCGGTCGGCCCGGTCGTGAGAATCATGCCGGTCGTCTTGCGCATCGCCTCGTGCATGCGTTCAAGCCCGGTTCCGTGGAATCCGATAGATTCGAGCGTGAACCCCGAAATGGAATCGCGTAAAAGGCGCATGACGATTTTCTCGCCGTAGTAGGTCGGCAAAATGGAAACGCGGAACGATATTTTCTCTCCTCCGCTTTCCGCGCCGAACCGTCCGTCTTGCGGCAAGCGGTGTTCGTCGAGACGCATATTTGCGAGCACTTTGATGCGCGCGGTGATGGCCGCGGCGGCGTTCTTCGGAAGCTCCATCGCATCGTGCAAGATGCCGTCGATGCGGTACCGGATAAGGAGTGTTTGTTCGAGCGGCTCGATGTGGATGTCCGAAGCATTTTGCGCATTCGCGTGCCGTATCAAAGTATCGACGATGCGTACCGTGGGCGTACCTTCCGCTATCTCTTTGAGATTTTCTTCTTTCCCCGCCCCGGCGGCCTTTTCGAGTGCGGCCGTTTCGCGCCCGATGACATCTCCGAGGTTGTCTTTGAGGCCCTGTTGGTACTGCTTGAGCGCGGCCTTGATGGATGCCACGTCGGTCAGACGCGGCAGGATCTTGAGGTGGGTCTTCTTCTTGATAAAATCTATCGCCGCGAGGTCGTCGGTATCGAGCATTGCCACCTCGAGCTCTTCGCCGCGATTGTTGTAAGCGATGATGTTGTTGCGGCGCGCGACCGGTTCGGGAATGAGGGACAGCACGTCAAGATTGATGGCGGTCCCTATAAGCGACACAAAGGGAATGCCGAGGATGTACGCGTACGTGCGGCGCAGCTCGTCCTCGCCTATCGCGCTGCGCGCTTTCAAAATATCGCCGACAGGCTGCCCCGATCTTTTTGCCTCCGCCTCCGCCGCGTCAAAATCCTTCGCCGAGACAAGCCCCGCATCGGCGAGGAATGATTTGAGATGTGTGTCCGAGATGTACATATCTCTAATAGTATATCAGCGCTTTAGTGCAGATTCCTTGGAAAAAGGCTGTTTTCTGTGAACGGGCGAGCTACCCTTGACATGAGGCAAGAAATATTATAGAAAAGTGCGGGGGATGATAGGAGAACTAAGATGAAAGAACTCTTACTATCCATGGGCATTAAGTTGCCCGAACAATCTATCCCACATTTCCATGTCCCGGAAGGGGTGTGGATTCTCGCGGCTGCCGTCGTTCTCGGAGCGGTTGCATGGGCGGCGATACACCATCGCCTCCGCACCCGCTTCGTCGGAACACACCTCCGCCGCCTGCTGAAAAGCGGTGTGGTAACGGCAATTCATTGGGATGGCGACACAAAGACGTTGTTTGTCGTCGATTCGTCCGGTGAAACGGTGATTCCGAAGAAACCCTACAAGGGCGACGCCGTACCGGCGAAGCATTTCGAAGGAATCACGCCGCGTGAGGTCTTCAGCGGTGCTTTGATGCTGAAGAGACTTGCCTACGTCGTCTTCTCGTCTTGGCCGACGAAAGATGACGGTCCAAAACACTGGAGAGTTGAGCCGACACCGACATCCACCGTGATGCTCGACGCGCCTCAGCGTCCGAAGAAGGAAAGAGAAGACCGTTCAAAGGCGGTAACTGCCGCCGCCCCGAGCGGAAGTAACCGGGACCATCGTCCCGAGCGGGATAAGCGTCCCGAACAAGAGGCGCCGGCAACCCTGCAGTAAGGGTACGGCACCGTAAAAGGCAGACGTCGGGTGTTGAACCCGCTGCGTCTACCATCCCCCGAGATTCGGCGGGTTCACACCAAAATTTCAGGAGCAGGTGGTGATCGCAGGCATGTGTCTCGCAGATCCCCCGCTTCGTAGAAGACCGCCGCGTGCTGACGCAGCACCGGTGCATGCGGCTCTCTGGAAACCCGGAGAGCCGCTACTGTTCTATGAGTTGACTTTCCAGAGCGTTCATCTATACTGCACTCATTCGTTCCGCCTCCGGCGGGCGCTTTTTTTAAAAGCTCGTATACGACTACTTACTACGTTCTACTAACTACTTACTGCCCCTATGGCTCTATTCGACCTCAAATCATTAAACTCGGCGCTCGAAGAACTCCAGACGGAGCGCGGCATTTCCCGCGACTCCGTCGTGGATGCACTCGCTACGGCTCTCGCAGCCGCATACCGCCGCGAATACGGCAAACGCGGCCAGATTATCCGCGCGACTTTCAATCCTGCTACAGGCGATATGGAATTCCGCCAGGCAAAAATCGTTGTGGACTCGACGCTCGTGCGACAAGAAGGAGAAGAATCGACCGGCGACGACGACCACCGCTCTCGCTTCAACCCCGAGCAGCACATCATGATTGCCGACGCGCGCCGTATCAAAAAAGATTCACAGCTTGACGAAGAGATTTCCTTCCCGCTCGAGACGCGCGAAGACTTCGGCCGCATCGCCGCGCAAGCTGCGAAGCAAGTCATCATGCAGAAAGTCCGCGAAGCGGAACGCACGAGCATCATCACCGAATACGGCCAGCGTGAAGGCGACATCGTCACCGGTCACGTGCAACGCTTCGAGCGCGGCAATCTTTTCGTCGACCTCGGTCGCGCGACGGCAATACTTCCTTACGACGAACAAATTCCGGGTGAGCGCTACCGTCAGGGTGAGCGCGTGCGCGCGCTTCTTCTGCGCGTGGACGAAGGCGTGCGCGGCACATTCATCCGCCTCTCGCGCTCGCACCCGCGCTTCCTCACGAAATTGTTCGAAGCCGAAGTGCCCGAAATGGCAAGCGGCATCGTGGAGGTGAAAGGTATCGTCCGCGAGCCGGGCAGCCGTGCAAAAATCGCGGTGTTTTCAAAAGACGACCACATCGACCCCGTGGGTGCCTTGGTCGGTCAGCGCGGCGTTCGCGTCGCGGTCGTCACTTCCGAATTGGGCGGTGAGAAGATAGACGTCGTCGAATGGTCCGAAAAACCGGAAGACTTCGTGAAGGAATCGCTGAAGCCCGCACAAGTATTGGCAATAGAACTCAACGAAGAAGAAAACCGCGCTACTGTCCAGGTCGCGGAAGACCAGCAATCGCTCGCCATCGGCCGCGGCGGGCAAAACGTCCGCCTCGCCGCACGCCTCACGGGCTGGAAAATAGACATTCGCTCGACGGGCGGTGAACAAATCGCGGCAACGGACGGCACGGAAACTCCAAAAGCACAGGACACGCAAGTAGAGGACATCTCCCAAAAGGAAAGCGGGTTTGAAGAGACGAAGAAGGAAATGGGCGCTGACGACGAGGCAGTTGATACCGGAGAGAAAAATATCGACCCCGTCGCCCAAGACCGCGATATCGCATCGGAAAAGGTAGAAGAACAGCAAGAGGAGGTCGCGACGGATAAGGAAAAGGACGCCGAATAGATAAACCCCGACGCGCGATGCGGTCGGGGTCCCGACCTCTTTCAGAGCGTCGGGAGAAAAAGACGCCGAGTAAGCATCATATATTTTGCTGAAGTTGTATCTTGCTTCTGCAAGCCGTAAGCTGTAAGCTACAAGCTATGAATCTATGGCACGACATACCGCTCGGCGACAATGCACCTGATGAGATAAACGTCATCATCGAGATTCCGAAAGGTTCGCCGAATAAATATGAGATAGACAAGGCGACCGGCCTCATCAAACTCGACCGCGTCAATTATTCCGCCGCTCCCTACCCGTTTGATTACGGCTTCGCGCCGCAGACGCTTTGGGACGACAACGACCCGCTCGACGTTATCGTACTCACGAGCTATCCTTTGCACCCCGGTATTCTCGTCACCGTGCGACCTGTTGCGGTCATGGAAATGATAGACACGGGCGAGAGCGATTACAAAATCCTTGCAGTACCCGTCGACGACAAACGCTGGGAAGATGTAAAGGACCTCAAAGATCTCAACAAGCACGCGCTCAAGGAGTACACGCACTTCTTCGAAACGTACAAAGCGCTCAAAGGGAAACCATCACCTGTTTCCATCGGAGGCATCAAGGGTCGCAAAGAGGCTATCGAGGCCGTCAAGAAATCGGTAGTGATGTACAAGAAGAGTCAGGAGGGCTAACTGCGCTCGCCGACTGAGTTTAGACGACGGCGATTTGTCCGAAGCGAAGCAAGTCTCGACGGCGGACAAACTCAGTCGGCGAGCTGCTTTTGAACATCCGCCGTCCCCACGCCGGTTGTCCCCTTTTCCGCTCGCGGCAACTTGGCTGCTTCCAGCTATACTAATGTCATGCTCCCCTCTTCCAACCCGGCTCCATTCAACCCGGCGGATCACCTGCTTCCTGCCTCGACTGACACGAGTCAAGGCGGGCCCCCCGCGCCAAAATCTTCGGCGGGGCCGGTCGTCGGCATCATAATAATCGTGATGTTGCTCGTGGTAGGAGCTCTGTATTTCTGGGGCGCGCATCTGAATGCCCAAAATCTGGAGGACCAACTCCCACTCATTCCTGGAGACAGTCCCTCGTCTTCCACATAGCGATTCACCTCTTCCGGTTTTCGCCGCTGCGGTACCGGGAAATTGAATTTGAAAATCCGATGCAAAATTGCAAATTCTAAGGGGCGGGGTACACTCGCCCAATGTCTGATTATCTTACGAATGTAAAAACCTCCCGCGACGACACCGCATGGGAGGCCGAAGTAACGGCAGAGATTACCGCAGAAGCACTCGCACACTATCGGGGTGAGGCATTGAAAGAGATCGCGAAGACCGCGAAGCTCGACGGTTTCCGTCCGGGCAAAGCTCCGGAGGCGGAAATAGTACGCGTGTACGGAGAGGGTGCCATTTTGCGGGAAGCGGTACAAACGGCGATACAACACGAGATTCCCGAGCTATTCGCAGCGCAAAAGCTCCTTATTATCGAATCGCCCCGCGTGACGACCGACACGCCGGAATCCGGCAAGCCCGTCAAATTTACCGCACGCGCTGCGCTCGCTCCTTCTGTAGAATTGCCGGATTACAAGAAAATCGCAAAGAAACATATCGACAAGAAGGAAGAAATTTCTGTGTCCGACGAGGAGCATATGCAGGCGCTCACTCACTTGCGCCGCGAGAGAGCGCGTATCGATAAAATTGAGGCAGGTACCGAGGCACAGAAAGCGGCTGAGGAATCGCGCGCTGCTGAATTGAAAGATTTGCCCGAGCTCGACGATGCGTTTGTACAGTCACTCGGATACGAAAGCGCGGAGAAATTCACCGAGGCCCTCCGCACGAACATCAAGACCGAAAAAGAAATGCAGGCTGCCGAGAAGCGTCGCGCACTCATCCTCGATGAGCTCGTCAAAGATTCGAAGATATCGTACCCCTCGGCTCTGCGCGAATACGAGCTCGACGATATGGAAGCGCGTCTCTCCGCCGAAGGCGGATCCGCCTCCGGCGGAAAGGACTTTTTCGAGATATATCTAAAACGGATCGGGAAAACGCGCGAGCAAGTCCGCGCCGATTGGAAAGACGCCGCCGACAAGCGCGCAAAGGTGCGTCTTATCCTCACCGAAATCGCGCGCAAAGAATCCATCGAACCCGACGAAAAATCACTCGAGCACGAATTGGAACATGCGAAGAAACATTACCCGCAGGCGGACCCCATAGCACTACGCGCGCACATCTCGCATGCGATGCGCAACGATGCGACGCTACGTTTCCTGGAGGGAAACACCGAACCCGTCGTTCATACGGAACACGACCACCAGCATTAAAAACGATGAGGGCGCCTGGACCGGGGCGCCCTCGTAGTAACTCAACAGAACAGCTCGCACCGGACCGCGTTAGCGGACTACCCCCGCGCCGCGGCGGGAAGCGTGCTCTTGATGCGCTCCACCGCCTTCGCGCGGAAGTCGAGTGCGTTGGTCTTCTGACCGTCGCACTGCGCCCAAACGAAGAGGCCTACGGCGACCGGATCCGCTTCCGACGTGACGGTGAACGGAAGTTCCGCCTTGTCGAGCGCCTTCTGTAGGTCCTCGAGTTTGTACGGCGGTTTCTTGCAGATTTTCTTGAGATTCACCGCCGCACGCGCGAAGCGTCGCTCGATCTCCAGATCCGTCAGTTTGACGGGCTTCTTTTTGGCCTTGGCCATGCTGGTATCCTCAATTCGGTTTCGGGGATACGCAACGCAACAAACGCAACTGTACTGTGCAACATAGTACCATAAAACGCATGAAAAGTACATGGAGAACGACACATCTCCCCAATCCCGTATTGAAACCTTCACCATCGCGACCACTAACCCCTTTTATCTCTTTGGTATCCCGATCTTCCAAACGCCCTTCTCAAGAAAGGCTTCAATCGTTTGCCTGCTTGCTTTGTTAATCAAATTTGAGTGCGAGATTTTACTCTTTTTTCCGTATTCGGCAAGTGTGATTATTTCCACACCCTCCAGATACGCGAGTCTCTTGTGGTAACTATTTGTGAGTGATTTGCCCACTATTTCCTCCATTATCTTCGTTGCCCCATTTTTATCAAACTCATTGAATGCCTCGTAATACATCTTTCTATCAATGAACTTGATGTTCACCGGCACAAACCCTTCCCGTATAAGCAGGTAGTTATTGATTACTCTCCCGATACGTCCGTTGCCGTCGACAAATGGATGGGTGTATTCGAATACAAGATGCAGACGCGCAATCCGCTTGATAATATTTTCATGGCTTGTGGCGTTGTATTCTGCCAGCATCTTTTCAAGTCTCCCTACGACCTCTTGCGGAGCTGGCGCAATATGGCTCCCGACCCGGACGTACTCTTTGTCTTTACGAAACCGCCCTGCAATATCGTCACGGATATTCGAGATCAACATCTTATGGAGTGACAAAATCATCTCGAGAGTGAGTTCTCGCTCTTTGGCTCGTGTATCAATGTATGAGACGACGCGGGCAAGATTTTTAGCCTCGAATATTTCCCGTTCGCTGACATACCGATCCAATTCAATCTGGAGAAGTATCTTTTCAGTTTCCTCAAGTGTAAGTGTGCTGTTCTCAATTGCATTTGAGTTGTATACCTGTTCGGCGACTTCTGCTTCGCTGACAAGCTTGATGAGCGCGTCTTTCCCGATAACAGCCTTGTAGTACCTCTCGC
>Ga0155400_107_pt1 | contig 33343 bp, 35 predicted proteins | sample RifCSPhighO2_02_FD_106368 | JGI IMG/M metagenome (GOLD analysis project Ga0155400, IMG submission 106368) | Candidatus Kaiserbacteria bacterium RIFCSPHIGHO2_02_FULL_55_20
CGGAGAGGATTGGCGGCGGAGCGGGGGCGGGCACGGAGTCGAATCGGACCACTCCCGTACAAAGCCACCACGCGCGCGGAGCGCGCGACATCAGGGGTTCAGGGTAAAATAGGTACGAGCCAATTCGTATAGAGGAGTATGTCAGTATGTTTGGAATGGGGGAAGAAAAAGATGGGGGTGGGGAGAGGAAGAAATAGGTCCCCTATGTGGGACCCGCGGGTATCGGGGTGGGCAGGACGGGCAGAAGCGTATTCTATAAACTATAAACTGCTGTAAATAAGCCATCGCAAACGCCTCAACGGGGCGTTGAGGCGTTTGCGGAGGATAGGCGACATCAGGGATTCAGGGTGAAATAAGTACGAGCCAATTCGTGGTGCATAACCTTGCATAGTCTCAACTGCGGCCTGCTATAATTCACCCATGAAGCACTACATTTGCACAGGCGGGTGTCAGGGGGAGTCTAAGGTGCCGGGGTCGTGTGAAGCGCTCGCATGTCCGGAGAACGGGAAGCCGCTCACGGAATGCGACTGCAACGACGGAAAGCACAAGCCGGAGAGTAAAGCGCCGTTGCCGCCGGAGGAGCGCGAAACGGAGTAGACCCGCTCCGTGTGGTGAAACGCTAGCGTTCGAACTTCATTTTATATAACGAGCGTACCATCGTCGTACCCGAAATAGCGGTCTCCGAAATCTCCGAGTCCAGGGACAATCATGCCGTGCGCGTCAAGCTTTTTGTCGACAGCCGCGAGGATAATGTTTTTCCGGGGGATATGCGCCACAAGTCGCTTGAGTCCCGGAGTGGCGGCTATGACCCCGACGAAATATATTTTCTCGGGGTCCGCGCCGCGTTGAAGCAGCCGCAATACAGCCGCCTCCGTGGAGCCTCCGGTCGCAAGCATCGGGTCGAGAATGACGACGGCGTCTTGCTCCCGGAGCAGCGGTAAATTTTCGTAGTATGAATAGGGGACAAGCGTGCGCTCGTCGCGCTTCATTCCGAGTACGCCTACGGGAGCGTGCGGAAATTCACGCAGAGCAGGGTCGAGTAGCGCGATGGCGGACCGGAGTATGATGACAAAGGTGGTGCGCTTCGGGTCGGCTTCGTGTTGTTGCAACAGCACCTTTAGGTCTTGCATGAGGCCGGTACAAACCTCACGCGCGGCTTTCCGGAAATCGGCGGTCTCCGCCTTCCTGTCGCGAAGAACTTCAAGTGGCGTGTGCGCATCTTTTGATATCATATCGCTCGCATTAAACGGATAACTTCGTCATCCCCGACCTGGTCAAATTGTATATAGTGTGCGCCGACGGCACCGAGGAATTCCTCCGGCGGCTCGAGGAGGAGGACCTCGTCCGCGCCTTCGCGATACAGCGCCTCAACGGCTTCCGGCGGCGCCACCGGTATCGCAACGATAATTTCTTTTGGTTTTTGCATTTTCACGGAGCGTACGGCAAGCCGCATGGTAAGGCCCGTAGCGATTCCGTCGTCGACAAGAATTGCGACCCGTCCTTCCGCCGACGCGGGCTTTTTCCCTCCACGGTAGAGCGTACTGCGGCGCTCGGCTTCTTGCTGCTGCCGCCCGGCCTCTGCGGCCAACCACGTTTTGTCGACCGCTGCTGTCTCCGTTTCGTTCAAGACGGTCGTTCCGTGCCCGTCTATCGCCCCAATCGCGTATTCCGGATTACCGGGATAACCTATCTTCCGTACGGCGATGATGTCGAGCGGAACGCCGAGTACCTTTGCTATTTCGTACCCGGGTATGACGCCGCCGCGCGGCAGGGCAAACACGACTGCATCCTTCCCGCGGTATGCCTCAAGTTTCTGCGCGAGTTGTTTGCCCGCTTCTTGCCGGTCGGTAAACATACCTAACATCGCCCACCCGGGCGTCGCCTATGCCCCGCGGTGGAGCCAATTCCACAGATAGGCGAACGCGTAGCCGAAAGCGTACCCCATGAGGAATGTAACGATGACGAGGGTGATTGCCGCCGTGACCTCGAACGGACCGATAATAATGGGGAGATGTATCATATGCGCCCACAGAATGAAATCGTAGAGTGTCTGGGCGAAGCCGCTGAGCACCAGGACCGACCAGACGGCGTGCAATCCGCCGATAAAGAGACCGACGGTCAGACCAGCCTTGTTCGTATTGAGTGTGTTCATATTACTTTGAACGTCTGCTTTTGAGATGATAATCTTTCCGCTGTTTTTCCGTGTACCCTTGTATTTTCTTCGGGACACCCGTCCGCTTGACCGCGGCCTTCTTTTTGCGCACGGGCTGCATCATCGCTTCTTTCACGCGACCTTCCATGCGCGGCGGGCGGGTCAGGTGCATTGCGCGCCTGATGCTCCGTTTGTCGCTTTTTGTAGTCTGGAGTTTCATACCCGTGACGTGGCCCGTCTTAGTTAGACACCTTTAATAATCCTGCGCCGCGTCGGATTACTACTAAGCTGGCGTCGACCTGCCGCAATTATCTTCCTGAATAGGCCCGCTGACAATAGGCGCGCTCATTATGAAAAGAGCCCCTTTGGGGCGCTTGGCATATAGCCAAAAACGACGAGCGGCGTCTTATCGAAGTGCGAGCGCGCGGTTCATCAGGCGCGCGAGATGTGCTTGAGTCGCGGGGATGTCTTTGAGGGCAATCTTGCCCACGACACGGATGCTGACACGGCACACGCCGAGAGCGACCGCGGGGTTCGTCGCTTTTTGTGGATTTCCGGAGACTTCCATCAGTACGGTGTCGGCAGTGTCGAACATGATGTCCACTTGCTTGCGCTTGCTCTCGTGCATCGTATCGGCGATGACGCGATAGCCGATGAGATGGTCAACCGTATCGAATCCGCACGAGTTACTTTTTTGCGGCGATTCAAGCATGATAACTGTGCCGAAAGGAAGGGAATCGGCAAGGTCGCGCGAACGTGCGGCGATGACGTCTGGGTTGGAAAATGCGCCCGACGCGGTGATGTGCGGGTCGCCGTCCGTTTGCTCGGGTACGGCGTTATACCCGGTGAGGCGGACGAAAATAGTTTCGGGGGCCTTGAGGACGGGCGAAGGTGCCTGGGCCGCCCATTCGGAAGCCCCGGCTGTTCCGGTCCAAAGAAAAAAGCCCGCGAGGGCCAGTGAAGCAATGCTTGCCATTGAAAAAAGTAAGGCGATAAGCCTTATATTCGGCATTCTAACACTTACGAGACGCCTCGTCAATCCGGTTTGCGGGTCCGGGCGGATGAGCGGGGGTCAGCTTGACAGGGCAGTATGCCCATGATAGTCTTCCCGTATCAACCAGCGCTGATCCAGAGAAGGGGGATCGACCTACAACTCCAGCTAACTGACATTGATACCAACCAAGATTACAATCTTTGTCGGTTTATCCATCGAACATTCTACGTTGCATATGCAAACAGGAACTATCGCCCGTCTCACCGACAAGGGTTTCGGGTTTATCTCTCGCGAGGGTCAGGAGAAGGATCTCTTCTTCCACTCGAACGAGCTCGTCGGAGTTTCCTTCGACGAACTCCGCGAAGGTGACAAGTTGACTTTCGAAGTCGCTGACAGCCCGAAGGGGCCGAACGCGGTCAAGGTCTCCCGCGTCTCCTAACCGCAAGGTTTGCAAAAGGCCCCCGCCTGTTCGGCGGGGGCCTTTTGCATGTTTGTATTATTGTACGGTGGTAGAATAGGGCATGCGGAACGCCTACGCACTCCTGGGCCTCGCGTGGCTCATTATTATCGTGGCGGGAACGTATGCATTTAACCGCAACTTCACGCGTACCGGTGATACTGCTCCGCAGAACATTACCCGCTCAGAGATATCCACTTCTATGGCAACTTCAACGCTTACACTTAGGAGCCCGGCATTCGCGGATAACGGTTCCATGCCGTCGCGTTTCACCTGTGACGGGGACCGTACTGTAAACCCGGAGCTCACCATCGGGGGTGTCCCGCCCGGCACGAAATCGCTTGCGCTCATCATGGACGATCCCGACGTGCCCAAGGCCTTGCACCCGGACGGAGTGTTCGAACACTGGATACTGTTCAACATTCCTCCCTCGACAACGGCGATTCCGGAGAACGGAAGTGTAGGCACTGTGGGAGCAAACGGGGCGGGGAAGAATGCATACACTGGACCATGCCCGCCGCCGCAATATGAGCCTTCCGAGCATCGGTACGTTTTCAAACTCTATGCGCTCGATACCTTGCTTGCGCTTCAGGCGGAGGCGACGAGAGCCGATGTCGAAAAAGCGATGAGCGGGCACATCATTGCAGAAACCCAATTGGTGGGGAGGTACAAGCGCAAGTAGTGTATGACTGACGCGAAACTGGTCCGCGTGAAAGTGTGGCCGGATGCCGGCGAGGAATACCTTGAGGAAGCGAAAAAGGGAGGATTGGAAATATTCGTCCGCGAACCGCCGCTCGATAATAGGGCGAATAAACGTGTGTGCGCTCTTGTGGCGCGGCATTATAAAGTTTCTGTGAAGGATGTTCGCATCGTTTCCGGCCACCGTACTCGCGGAAAGATATTGAGTGTGCGACAATAAGATTATGAATACACGCATCAAAGCAACCGATTATGAACTTACTCCCGATACGCGAGCGTATCTGGATGAGCGACTGGCCTCAATTGAAAAATATCTCAGTGGCGATACATCACTCGTGCGCTGTGAGGTGGAACTTGGTCGCGACGCCGGCCGTCCGCGGCACGGTGCGAATATGTGGTTCGCCGAAATCCGCGTTGCGCAGCCGGGAACGGGGGCTGTGTACGCGCGCAACAATGCCGCTTCCGTAAATGCCGCGATTGATGATGTGAAAGAGGAAGTTGAACGTCAACTGCGCCAAGAAAAGAAATTGCACGTCCGCGTCATGCGAAAGACAGGCGCTGCGATAAAGAATTGGATGAAATTTGGCCAGTAAGTACTCAAACAATAGCAACATTTCCATTCGGGGGATTACCTCGTTGCTCGTATTCAGATAAGGCATATAGTTTCGGTGTTAGGGTGATCTTGCCTTTTTATGCACCGCATACTTTCCTCCGACGCGTCCAGAAAGTCCCTTCAAGGGTTTTTTAGGCCCTCTTTGGCAGTTGTTGTCGTTACTCTCGCCTTCACTCCGCTACTCGCGGAGGCAACTGAAGAACCTCCACCAACACTTCCGAACGCCCAACTATTCACGGCCCAGTCACTTGCGCCGCATGTTGAGCAGACCACTGGCGCACTGGTGCAGCGTGTACCGTTGGATATACCGCCCGGTAGAAATGGACTCACGCCCGACCTCGCACTCATCTACAACAGCCAAGATCTCACCGACGGTATCTTTGGATACGGCTGGTCGCTTGCTATTCCATATATCGAGCGTCTCAACAAAACGGGTACCGACCGGCTCTATACCGACAATTATTTCACCTCGTCATGGGGAGGTGAACTTGTAAACGTTGCATCATCTACTGTTACAACCGGCGGCATATCCGCAAGCTCGACACTCAGTAGCGGACTCGTCTCGTATTGGGCCCTTGATGAAAGCAGCGGGACGGCGGCAGATTCAACCGGGAACGGCAAGACATTAACCAACAACAATACCTCGCCATTTGTCTCCGCAAAGATCAATAACGGCAGCGACCTTGAACGATCTTCCACACAATACTTCTCAAGGTCCAACGGAACCTACTACGACACGACGGCGGGAACCGTAAGTTGTTGGATAAATAGGGAGAGCAATCCCAGCGTTCTCACAATAATGGGCGATGGTACTGGTGCCGGCACCGGTGGTTTCGATTTTCGCGTGGATGAAAATAACGTTCTTGATCTTTATCACGGTGCGGGTACGGTCGAGGTCAATGGCACGACAGCACTTTCAACCGGAACATGGTACATGGCCACGGTTACATGGAATACAACTCGCAAGGAAGTGTTCGTAAATGGCGTGAGCGACGGTACGAACGAGGCAGATCAAACTATGACGGCAGGCGGCTCGACACTCTACCTCGGAATGCGGGGTGATATAAACGAAGGCTTCGATGGCGTCGTCGATGAATGTGGCTTTTGGAATCGGGTACTATCGTCGTCGGAAATAACAGCCTTGTATAACGGTGGCACTGGGCTCGGGTATTCGAGCGGTGGGGCAGAATACGCGACTTCGACCACAGAATACCGGCACCGCATTGAAGACGGACGCTTTATCAAATACACATTTGATAACAACATCTGGACCGCGTACGACAAAAATGGCACGCGATATCTCTTTGGCACTACAACACAGGCGCAACAATTCGCGACCACCTCAACGACAACGGTTTCTCGGTGGATGCTCGAGGAGGTGCGCGATACCAATGACAATTACATAAAATACGAGTATTCGCGCGACGGAAACCAAATATACCCGTTTCGCATTACTTACACCGGCAACGGAACTACCGATGGTCCGTTCACAATAGACTTTGCCACATCGACGCGCCCCGATGTTCTCACGTCGTATAAGACTGCGTATCCGGTCAAGACTAATTACCGTATCAGCCAGATAGCTGCGTCAATAAACGGTTCATGGGTACGCAAATACGCACTATCATATGGATACGGCGTCAACACGAAACGCTCGCTCCTCTCCAGTGTCCAGGAAACCGGCCGGGACGATAGCGCGGTTGAGCTCGCGCTTCCCGCGATGACGTTCTTCTACTCGAGCAGTACTCCTGGATATACTGGTCATACAAATCCTCAGGTTTACAGTGGGGCGCATGTCGTCGCAGATATAGATGGCAATGGACTACCGGACCTCTCTGTTTTCAACCAAGACCCTTATAATGCCCTCTCGCGAGACATATACGAGAACGAATATCCGACATTCACACATACGACTACGGGTACCAGCACGGAATACTGGTCATACAACGACTCGGCCCCAGGCGGCTATCGGCCGGGAGAGCGAGGCGTCCGCTTGTTTGACGTTAACGGTGACGGAAAAGCAGATATTATACGCGCCGCACGTAATTCAAACAGCACGTTCTCGAATACGTACGAACAGGGTACCGGAGGGTTTATATGGACTGGTGTATCAATCGCTACCACCACCAATCCGATGTTTTCGTACAGCCCAGTTAGTGACACCGTCTACTCAACCGGTTTTTTGGGTAATGTAAATGGAGACGGTCTTGTGGACTATGTCCAATCGCTCTCATCGATTTCGAACCCTACTCAGCCCAATGGGGCGTACCTTCACAATGCCTCAACTACGGGGTGGACAGTCGCGACGACCACTTATACGCCTATAACAACGGTTCCTACCAGCTTTGCAAGCCAACTGGCATCACAACTTATTGATATCAACGGAGATGGCCTGGATGACTGGGTTACGTCAGGTTCGGGGAGCATCGAATTCTGCCTTAATAATGGGACGTCGTGGGACACTTCCTGCGTATCCGAATGGAATATCGCAACTTCTTCCCGGCATGCAAATGGATGGGATCGCGGCATCCGCTTCTTTGATGTAAATGGCGACGCACTTTCCGACTACGTACGCTCATACACCATGCCTTCGTACAACACTCGCTCGGGCGTGACAGACATAGAAATCGGCACGTACAACTACGTGTATCTTAATACCGGTTCTGGTTGGGCAACCTCGACCTTGCAGATGCCCGAGTATATATTCAAGGGATACGTAACTCCATCTCTCGTGTGGGGAGGGGAACTTGAAAACAACGAGCCAGTCGATTGGAATGGGGATGGAATTCCAGAGCACGCGGACGAAACGAGTACGACCACGAAACCTGATATCCTCAAACAAATCGTTTTCCCAACAAGCGGGAGCGCGAATGTCGAATATCAATATTCATCCCAGTTGGCTACGAATCCTAATCTGGCGTTTCCGGTCTTGGTAGTGACCGCAATGGGAGAAGGCGACAATCGGGGGAATTTTGCGACGACGACCTATACCTACAACAATGGCGATATGTACACGTCGGGCGATGTGCTCGATCGGAAATTTGCAGGATTCGAGACCATCACGGAGAACAAGGGTGATACTCTGGTAAAAAGTTATTACTACCAAGGCAACACCGCCTCAACGACGGCGGGCGAACTCACTGATAGTTTTCCGCTCATCGGAAAAATGTACCGCAAAGATGTAATGGCATCATCAACGGGCGCAGTATTTAAAAAGACTTTCTACAACTGGAACGCTTTCTACCAGGGCAACAACGGGCGATATTTCACTGCTCTTGCCACAACGACCGAACAAGTCTTCGACGGCGACAGTACGCACAAAGATACGGCGGAATCTTTCGTCTATAGCACGTCAACCGGCAACGTACTCTCGGATACACACTGGGGTGAGGTTGTAGGCAATGGCGACGGAACGTTCGTCGATACGGGTTCGGATATGGCGACCACGACTACGCTGTACGCGGCAAGTTCAAGCGTTAATATGCAAGTGCCCTATGCCGCCTCCACCACCAGTCAAACGGGTACGAAAGTAAAAGAGACGCGCAATTATTTCGACGGCCTTGCGCTCGGATCGGTGAACTCAGGCAATCGCACCAAACAAGAAAACTGGATATCGGGCAGTTCGTACGCGAGCACGACGCGTTCTTATAATAGCTACGGTCTCGTCACACAGGAGCGGGACCCGCGCTACAACCTTACAACGTACGCGTACGACAGCTATAATCTCTATCCCGCAACGACCACCAACGCGCTTAGCCAAGACATCGGCTATCTATACGACTACGCGACCGGCAAAGTACGTCAGACACTCGATCCGAATACGCGCCGTACACAGACACTCTTTGACCCTGTGGGGCGCGTCAAAGAGATTAAGCAACCTGACCTCACGACCCCGACAACACTCGTGACGAAGAGCTTATTCGCATATAACGATACGTGGCCGGTATATGTGAAGCAGACCGACTACCTGAACGCAGCCACTTCGACCGACACGTACCAGTACACCGATGGGCGTGGCCGCACCTATCAGACACGCAAAACCGCAGACAACGGCAATGTGGTCGTACAAGATTTCTTTTACAACAAACGAAGCCTTCTCGCTTCATCCTCGCTTCCATACTTCGGCACAGGAGCATCGAGCACAGAAGCCTCGAGCGCGTCAAACCTTTTCACAAATTATCTCTACGACCCGCTGGATCAAATGACCTCTGTTGGAACTGTCGTTGGCACCACGACCACCTCATACAACGATTGGAATTCTATCGTGACCGACCCGCGCGGCAAACGCAAAGATTTCTACAAAGACGCGTACGGCAACCTTTCTCAGGTCGCTGAACACAATTCTGGCACGCATGCGACCACGACTTACGCGTATGACCTAAATAGACAACTTACGTCTATTACCGACGCAGCAGCTAACGTGCGCAACTTTACGTACGACGGTCTCGGCCGACGCCTCACGGCCCAAGATCTGCACGTTGCGGCCGATACAACTTTCGGCACGTCCACGTATGCGTACGATGACGCGGGCAATCTCACACAGCAGATAGATGCAAAGCTTCAGACCGTTAATTTTACATACGATGCCCTTAATCGTCCGCTCACCGAGGATTACACGGGGGCAGCAGGTACGGAAGTTCAGTACGCCTACGATAGCGGTACCGATGGTATCGGACGTCTCTCTGCGGCTACAACCTCCGACTCGGTGACGAATTACTCACACAACCCGCTCGGCAAGGTGAGCAGGGAAGTGAGAACGCTAGAAAATGCACAATATCAGACACTCTTTGATTATGACCGCCTCGGCAACATCGCGAGCACGACATATCCGGACGGGTCACAAGTGCTCAACACCTACAACACAGGCAACCTTTTGGAAAAGATTGACCGCGGGGAACCTGGCGGAGCTGTCACGAATATTGTCGCGAATTTTGACTATGCTCCCCACGGTCAGATTGCCCTGCAAGACATGGCAAATGGTGTGAAGACCTACAAGGCCTACGACACCGGTGCGCTATACCGCCTGAGCGATATCCTCACTGCTACCACGACCGTCGGTGTGTCGACCACAACAATTCAACATCTCGCCTACGCGTACGACGCCACCGGCAACATCACGCGCATCACCAATCTCGCAAGTACAACGGCGACCACGACGCTCGACTACGTTTACGACGACCTCAATCGGCTCACGAGTGCGGCAAGCGGGACAGATGGTTCGGGCGGATTCACCGGCGGCATCGCTGCGAGCTCGACGCTTCGCGCAGGGCTTGTCTCATACTGGAAGCTAGACGAAACAAGCGGGGTTGCGTATGACGCGACGAGTACAAATGCCCTCACCAACAACAACACGGTGACATACGGCGCAGGGAAAATCAGTAACGCAGCCAACTATGCTTCCGCATCTAGTCAGTACCACTCAATCGCGGACGCCTCGCAGACTGGTCTCGATCTCGGAGGGGGCAGTTTCTCGCTGTCGCTGTGGTTCAATCTCACGACATGGAACACTAATGACTTCGATGCCATTGTTTCCAAGTACGACCTCCACGAACGTTCATACCGGTTGAGCCTTACGAAAGAAGGCGGGTCGTTCTATCTTTTCGACATCTGTGATTCGACCGGAGAAAATTGTACCAGCAGTACCAAGTCCCAGACCTTCTCCACCGGCACCTGGTACCACGTCGTGGCTTCGTTCGATGCGCCCAACAAGACCGTCACGATTTACCACAATGGTAACTCCCTCGGCTCGGCCTCCACAACCTACGATGGTGCTACAGCGGATACTAGCCCTTTCAATCTCGCTGCGAACGCGTACTTTGGCAACTACTCGAACACAAAGTTGGATGAAGTCGGCATTTGGAACCGCGCGCTCTCCGCGTCCGAAGTTGCAGGGCTATACAACTCCGGCAGCGGCCTCGAATACTCCTCGGGCGGATCCGGAAGCGCTACTTCCACTCAGACCTACACGTACGACATCCTCGGCAACCTCACAAACAAGTCTGATGTCGGCTCTTATGTCTACGGAGGTACCGGCTATGCCAACCCGCACGCAGTAACCGACCTCGCCTCCACCACCTACGCGTATGACAACAACGGCAATGTGACCTCTGCAGGCAGCAAGCTCTTCTCATGGAATTACCGCGACCGGCTCACACAAGTCGCGACGGGAACGGCAACTACTACGTATGGATACGACTACAGTAATGAGAACGTGTGGAAGAAGACCGGAACCTCTGCGACCACGACTTATCCTTCAAAATATTTCGAGATTCAAGGCGCAACGAGCACCTCATATATTTATCTTCCGGACGGAACTCTCGCAGCGATGGTAATCGGAACGGGCAGCGCAACCTCTACTTTCTATACGCATGCCGACCATCTCGGAGGAATTAACCTTTTGACGAATGCCTCGGGAACCGTGACCAGTACGAAGGAGTTTTATCCCTATGGCTCTATACGAACCAACAGTGGTACGGATTCAACGAACAAGGGCTTTATCGGCGAAAGACTGGACGACAACGGGCTCCAGTACCTCCACGCCCGTTTTTATCAGGCGGACAAGGGGCGATTCTTGAGTGAGGAACCGATTTTCCAATCACTAGGAGACGCAAACCAAGTCAAACGACTATCCGGGCAAAGTCAGCAGTCGTACTTGAGCGACCCGCAACAACTCAACTCATACAGCTATGGACGTGACAATCCGGTGACCCTCAAAGACCCAAATGGCCAGTCCAGTGTTGGATCATGGCTTAGCAATCCAATTGGCTCGGCCTTTTTTACTACGAGTCTCGGAACAGTTGCGATGGCAGCACAGTTTGATTCGAGACCTGCCACGGCTGAACTGATTTGGCATTCGCTATCTTTAAATCCAAGCGATATTTATGCGGGTAACGGTTCGCCGTTGACGGAGGCAATTAAATCGAACGAACTTTATCAATCCAGCCTGCAGAGTGCACTTGATGTCGCATCTGCGAAAGGACTGAATACAATTAAAAATGTTCAACTTCCGCTGCGGTTCACTCAGGGCGATGCTGCGACTGCTTTTGGTAAAATCGATATAAACATAAATGCAACGCGCGTACAGAATGGTACATGGCAAGTCGCAGCGCAAGGGAGCGATAAATACGATTTTGCTTATCAAAATTATAATCGACCTGCCCTTAGCACGGTAAATAACACAGCTTATTTAGGACAAGGAGCCGGAACAGTGAGTAATTTCACAACTCATATTAACTTTACACAAAACGTGACACAGTCACTCTTGCCGAGAGGGACGGCAAGCTCAGCGAGCATTCCCTGGGGCAATATAGTTATTTCGTCATCTTCAAATAGGAAGAATTAATAGCAGCCTTATATTTATGAACAAAAAAATCAAATATACGCTTATCGTCCTGGTATTACTCTTTGTATGCTGGTTAGTGTTTCTGTTCATAGCGGGATTAAACGGTATCTATCCGACACCAAACTAGAATAATGCTGTCAGGCGCCTTAAATCAAATGAAAACCTACGACATCCTCGGCAACCTCACAAACAAGTCTGATGTCGGCTCTTATGTCTACGGAGGTACCGGCTATGCCAACCCGCACGCAGTAACCGACCTCGCCTCCACCACCTACGCGTATGACAACAACGGCAACGTCACGAGTGCGGGGGCAAAGCTCTTCTCGTGGAATTACCGCGACCGTCTCTTGCAAGTAGCCACCGGAACTGCGACTACTACGTTTGGATATGACTACTCAGGCGACAGGGTTACGAAAAAGGTCGGAAGTCAAGCGACCACGACTTACGTCGGGAAATACTTTGACGCACAAGGGGCTACCACAACGGCGTATATTTTCCTACCAAGTGGAGAGTTAGTTGCGAGTATTGAAGGAAATGGCCAAGCGACTTCGACGCGCTACATTCATGGTGACCACCTCGGCTCTACCAATGTGGTCACAGATGAAAGTGGAGCAGCTGTTTCAATGCTCGATTATTATCCGTTCGGGGAACTAAGAATTGACGACTCTGCCGATGCAGACGAAAAGCACAAATTTACGGGCCATGAGTTTGATAGAGAAACGGATCTCACATACGCGGGAGCGAGATACTATAACCAAAATATCGGCAAATGGGTTTCAATGGATCCTGCAAGTAGAGACAATCCAAGACAATTTTTACTTGATCCACAGCAATTGAATGGGTATTCATACGCACGAAATAATCCTCTCATTCTCTTCGATCCAACTGGTGAAAAAGTAGAAATATATTCAAAAGCAATCGAGGCAAATTCGCTTGGCACTCACGTTTTCCTATCGATAACGCCAGATAATCCTGGAGACTTTAGTGGCATGCCAAGCAATTGGACCGTTGGTGCTTATGCGGACTCACAGACTGGATCGACGTTAATCAAGGGGATAGATGCGCAGTCTGATCGTAATGTGGTTGATTATGAATACTCAGTTTCTCCAGAGGTAGGCTATATGAAGCAGCGAGCCGAAGTACAAACACCCGACGGTACTACTGACACGCAATTTGTCAACAGCATTATGGGCCAGTATAATGCTTATGGAGAGGATGCTCAGTACGATCCATTTGCACGGAAAGGTTATAATTCGAATAATTTTGTAAGTGGTCTTATTGTAAATTCTGGAGCACAGCTTCCTTGGAACGGTAATGCAAAAGGGATAGACCCAGGATATGGTCAGCCTATCCCCAGCAATTATTTAAAAACAACGGGTCAGGCTGTTCCAACAGGCTACAGTGCAGTGAGTAGTTATGGTGGGCAGCAAGGAAGTCAGGCAAGTTCGGCAGCGTTTCAAGGTGCACTGCGAGCACTCCAAGGAGTTCTTACTAAAATATCAAATGCGCTAAGTTCATTAAAAAAATAGATAATTTTAATGTAGAATATGAAAAAAGTATTTCTTATTACTGGTTTAGTTCTGCTATTACTTGTAATTTTAGTATTTGTAATGGAGCCCTTCTTTTTCCCGAAACCCAACCGGCAAGTGTACAAGAATTGCGATTTAGTACAGATCGGGATGACATATGATGAAGTGATCAAAATAATGGGTAAGCCCGCTTCTGAAAGACAGGAAGATAACACCGTAAAATTACTTTACCTTGCTGGAGGTATACAAACAGAAGCAGGAATTGGTTTTGAATTCAAAGATGGATCGCTAATTACTAAGAATTGCGGAGTCGAGAATTCCACATGATTCATAAAAGTTGCGACACAGCCTAGAAGTCAGACTCACTTTATCTTACTTGCTATAACAAACTTTGTTTCCTTTGCTTCGGATGTTTGCTCTGGATCCAAGTAAGCGTCGAGGTGCATAGGAATCGAGCCGTGGAGTTCCACTCTGCCGCGAGCAAAGGTTATCTTGTAAAGATAGTCCAATAGCAGTTGTCTCCTCGCGTTGAAGTCAGCGCATTTTTCGAGTCTGTTCTTTAGTGAGCCGCAGTATTTTCCTACGCTCTCGTCGATGACACTCTTTTTGTGAAGTGCCGGTACTGTCGATAAAAGCTTGTTTCTCTCTGATTTTTCAGCATCGATTTTTTGATCATACTCGTCACACTTTTTACCGTAGATATCGCGCTTGAGTAACCCTTTAGCGTATTGCTCAAGAACATCCTTCTTCTCACGGGCAAGTTCTGAGATTTCCTGTTCTATATCTCGTAATGCGTTCTCAGTTTTCCGTTTTACTCCGACGTTGTTCGCTTTGTATCCAATGAGATGTGTCTTGAGCTTGTCCTCATTGACCATAATTTCTTCTACCGTCGATAATACTCTGGCCTCTAGAAGATGTGTGTAAATTTGTGGATTCGAACATCGGACCATCTCCGTTTTCTTGGAATGGATGATCTGTCGGATCCTCCGTGCACAGATGTATGAGACGCGATGGTATATCAGACCGTTCTTCACAAGCTTCTTTTCCTTGGTATAGCGATAGCCTCGAACGAATCGTTTATGTGCTGTACAAGAGCTGCCGCACAAACCTGATATGATTAACAAGATGAACAAAGGAGTGATCGTTGGATCTGTTGTCCTAGCAGTTTCTGCGTTTGCGATGACAGCACTTGCTCAGGTTGATATTGCGAGTACGACGCCCCAGGAAGTCGCTACGACCACCGAAGCGACTTCGACGACAACTGACTCTGCATCGAGCACTCCCGCCATCGAAAACGCGACCTCAACACCTCCGACCGAAACTACGCCAGATACCGCAGCTCCTGTAGACGAATCGACCTCGGAATCCGAAGGGATGGTTGAAGGTGCGGCCACGAGTCTCGTTCCTGCGTCCGCAACAGTTCAATCCATTTCGGCCTTGCAAGATGCATATTTCGAAAAGAATGGTAAGTATCTTCAGGTACTTCCAAGCGGTGATTTACCCGACTACGAGAGCGGCACCGTCGCCGAAAAACTTGGCGCAGGTATTCCCGCAGGCGCTCGCGTGGATGTGTATGAAAGTCCGGAAGGTTTTGGCTACCAAATAACCTACGAAGACAAAGACACGATCTACACAGTAGGCTTCGGCCCCGAGGCCGCAGATCGCACTTATTCTCGCCAAGTTCCGTTCGTTGTAGCCTCCTCTACGCTTGTCGTCTCAGACACCACAGCAACTTCTACCACATCCGCACCAAACAGTGCGGCCACAACGACTGAAACGGCACCGACGGCTCCCGCAACAACAAGCCAAATGGCAATATAAAAGAAAGGCCCGCCGAGCAGGCCATGTCTGCGTTGCATGTTGGTGGCGGTCATGCTCTGCAAACACACCACTATCTCGGCGGGAGCGAGGGTTAGGACCTCTGCTGTAAATTGCCGGCTACGCTATACGGTCTGATGCCGGCATCACGGGGCCACAATGGACGGAATTGGTCCAAAGGTCAAGTGACCCCGCTCGAAGAGAGCGCCCGTAGGGGCCGAATGTCGGCTACTGCCGATATGAGGCGGGTCAGGCACGCACGAGCACGTGCGGGCCAAGATAAAAAACTAGGTAGGCCGCGCACCAGACCGTAAAAACTCTTCATACGCCATCTCCTTCTTGCCTTCGGGTTTGACCGTGTCGAGAATGAGTTTGGTGCCCTCAATATGCGCATCAATGATACCGACGCGGATTTTCTTGCCCGAGCGTTCGAAAAATGCATGCGTGCCGACGGTTGTATCAAACGCCTGTATCTTGGTGAGGTTTTCATATGCGTCCGCACTGAGGTCGAGGCGGCCGTCTTCTTTGGTGTATTTCGGGCACGTCGTGGCGACGTCATGATTTTGAGGGCGCGCCTCGATATCACCTGCGAGCCAACTCGGTAGTATCTCGATAAGCAGATTGGCGCTCACTTCCGTCGCTCTATCCTCAAGCTCGCTCGCTTTGGGCGGGCATTGCGGTAGTGCGATGCGCTTTTGCGCGATGAGCGGGCCGTGGTCGATTTTTTCGTCGAGAAGCATGATTGATGTGCCGACTTCCTTGTCGTTGTTGGCGATAGCCGCGCGTACGGGTGAGGTGCCACGCCACCGCGGGAGCAAAGAGAAGTGAATATTCAAAACGCCGTGTTTGGGGATATCAAGTACTTCGCGCGGCAGCACCTTGCCGTAGTAAATGACGACGAACACGTCGGCCGCAGCGGCGCGAAGCGCTTCGGCTTCCTTCTCACCGAATTCTTCCGGCTGTATCACGGAAATCCCGCGTGTCTGTGCCCAGTCCTTTACCGGTGGAGCGGAAACTTCCATTCCGCGCCCGCGCACCGTATCCGGCGTCGTGACGACGAGCGACGGGACGAGTCCGTTTGTTTCCAGCACATTGAGAAAGTCGCACGCACGTGCGGGTGTACCGAAAAACACAAAACGGACGTCACTCATGTTCTTCAGGTTTTTCGTCATACACGTTTGTTGCCTTGTCGGTATAAAGAATGCCGTCGAGATGGTCCATCTCATGCTGGAACACATGCGCCAAAAATCCCGACGCTCCGCGTGTGAATTGCTCGCCGTTCTCATTGTACGCCTTCAGCATGACCTTTTCCGCACGCGGGACGATACCCCATTTGCCGCGGATGGAAAGACAACCCTCATGCTTCTCCTTCTTGGTCCGCGATATTTTGAGAAGCACGGGGTTGATGTACACCTGGTCCGGAATCGCGGGCCGTTCAATCTTCTTCTCCGGCTCGTCCGGGGCATTGCGGGAGTTGCGCGCGAGAGCACGGCCGGAGACTATAAAAAGACGCACAGGTTCTCCGACCTGGGACGCCGCGAGCGCCACCCCGTACTCCTCTTTAGAGAGAAGCGCCTTCATCTGTGCGATGAGTTTCTTGACGGGTGCGCCTGTGATGTCGGCAACCGGTATCTCACGCGCGACCTCCCGCAGGGCGGGGTTATTATCTGCGGGCAAAATTGTCCTCATCAGGAAAACTATATCGGAAAGTGTACAATAACGCTATGAAGCATATCGCATCCCATCTCAAACGTTCGATAAAAGATGCGCATGTCACGGAGCGCGGTGAACTCATGGAATACTTTTGTCAGAAACTCAACCGGGACCGCGAGCGTGACGGATTCGGGAAGATTACCCTCGGGCGCATGGCAAAGACGCTTGAGAAAATACCGACCAAGGACCTCTATTATCTGAAAAAGGTTTGTGACGATGCACAGAACTTCTCAAAGAAATTCTGGTGGGAAGTCAATCCCAAAAATCACACTCCCGAGGCGATTGCCAACAGAAAAGTTTTCAAGAAACGGTATGACGCCCAGGGCTAGGCGATAGTTTGTTATTCGGATAAAAGCGAATACAATGCATCCTCTGTATGGCATTCTCTTTTTACCCGAAACTCGGTATTGATCTCGGCACGACGACGGTGCTCGTCTTTGTGCCGGGCAGGGGAATCGTCTTGAATGAGCCTTCCGTCGTCGCCGTCTCGGTGCGAGACAACAAAATACTGGCCGTCGGAAACAATGCAAAAGAAATGGTGGGCCGCACACCGGGCGAAATAATCGCATACCGTCCAATGAAAGACGGCGTTATCGCGGATTACCGTGTGACCGAAGCCATGCTGCGCTATTACATCCGGAAATCTCTCGGCAAGTGGAACCTCTTCAAACCGGAAGTGATGATAAGCGTACCGGCCGGCGTCACTTCGACCGAACGCAGGGCGGTCGTCGAAGCGGCGACGAAAGCGGGCGCACGCGAAGCGTACGTGGTCAAGGAGCCGATACTCGCAGCAATAGGCGCGGGCATCCCGATACACGAGGCGCGCGGGCATATGGTCGTTGATATCGGCGGCGGCACGACGGACGTTGCAGTCATCTCGCTCGGCGGCATCGTCGCCTCCACGTCGGTCAAATGCGCGGGCAATGCCATTGACCATGCGATAGCCGATTACATCAAAAAAACTTCCAATCTCGGTATTGGCGACAAAATGGCTGAGGAAGTGAAAATACAGATTGGCTCGGCCGTACCGCTCGACGATGAGCTCACGATGATGGTGAAAGGCCGCGACCATCTCACCGGGTTGCCGCGTTCTATAGAAGTGGGTACCAACGAAGTCGTGCGTGCGATAGGCAAAGAATTGCGCACGATGATAAATGCTATGAAAGATGTGCTTCAGGAGACGCCGCCGGAATTGGCCGCCGATATTATAGACAACGGCATCATCATGACGGGCGGCAGCAGCCTCTTGCGCAATCTGCCTGAGCTCGTCTTCCGCCGCACAGGCGTGAAAGCCCGCGTCGCCAAAGACGCGCCCTACTGTGTAGCGAAGGGGACCGGAGAGGCGTTGAAACACTTGGACGCATACAAAAAAGCGATAATCTCTAAGAGATAAGCATCAAGTAGCAGGTACCTTACTGCTTCGGCTGTTGAAGCTTTTCTATATCCCGCATTAATTTCCGCAGGTCGGATTGAATCTCAACGAGTGTCTTCTTTTGTTCATTCTTGCGTGCTTCTTCCGCGGCCTCATCCTCAGCCTCATCTTCAGTTATCTCTTCGACGTCTTCGCTGATTTCCTCCACATCTTCCTGCAATTCATCCACGTCCTCCGCAATCTCGCCGATGTCCTCCTGCATTTCTTCGATGTCTTCGCTCACCTCGGCCAATTCCTGCGTCGTGAAGTTGATGGTCATCTGTATGAAGATGGCAAGGTATATCGCCTCGAGAGAAACTATCGTCGTAAGGATGAGAAGCATGCGGTCGAAGTGGAGCCATCCCGTGAAGACCGCAAAGAAACTTCCCGCGAAAAGGACGGTGTGGACGATGATGGATGCGGGCGAGCCGACCCACCTGGTGACGGTGAGCGCGGTCTTTTGTATCGGGTCGTGCGGTTTCATGCGCGGGAGTATACCCCATAGTACAACTCTCACAATCGCAACATGTGCACAATAGTTTTTCACTCACTGAGTTGACTAGGGGGCAGGGCATTGCAAATTGCTATACTGTCCGGATGTCAACACATCTCGTGGGGAATACGCATTTGGTGGCGGGCAATGCGGAAGTGATACCGCAAATACTGGCGATACTCGGGAGTGAGGGTATCGGGACGCAGGGGAACCCCGACATCTATATCCGTGAGTATTCCAGATTCGGCATTGACGAGGCGCGCGAGCTGCGTGAGCGGGCGAATTCAAAGGCTATTGCCGGCGGCAATCGTACGTTCATTATTGCGACCCCGGGTATGACGAATGAAGCGCAGAACGCGCTGTTGAAGACTATAGAAGAGCCGTCAGCGGACGCGGCGTTCTTCTTCATTGTGCCGTCGCCCCAAATGTTGCTGCAAACGCTCCGCAGTCGCGCCCAAACCCTTGTACTCGACCGCGTGGAGGAGACCGAACACACGGTGGACGCAAAAGCATTTCTTGCTGCAGCGCCGCAAAAACGTCTTGACATGCTCAAGCCGCTTTTGGAAAAAGACGAGGACGATAAACGCGACATGAGTGTCATTCTCTCGTTTCTTTCGTCGGTAGAGCGCGAGCTGAGAAAAGACCCGGAAGGACTTCATGCAATATATCGGGCGCGTAAATATATTGGTGACAAGGGTGCGTTGGTAAAGCCGCTTCTTGAACAGGTCGCTCTACTCGCCCCGAAAATATAGTACAATGAAGACGTCGCGTTAATCGCGTTATAATGGACAGTACGCGATACGATTCTGCAGAATCGGGTACGCGACATGCGAATCAGCAGATTCGAAACTTGGTAATTTCCTAAAATCACATGAATTACGACTTTAAGATTTTTGACGGTAAGGCGGCCGGCGCGCGGGAGTGGCTGGGCAGAGAGTACGGAGGCTTGCGCACAGGCCGTGCGGCGCCCGCAATCCTCGACGGCATCATGGTCTCCGCATACGGCTCAGTGACGCCGCTCAAGCAAGTGGGCAACGTCGGCGTGGAAGATGCGCGGACCTTGCGCGTCTCGGCGTACGACGCCGGGCTCATCAAAGATATCGAACGCGCCATTACCGCAGCCAATCTCGGCGTCGGCACCACTTCCGACGGTACGAACATCCGTGTCTCGTTCCCGGAACTTTCCTCGGAGCGCCGCGAGCAGCTCGTGAAGCTTGCCAAAGCAAAGCTCGAAGAAGCGCGCACGACGGTGCGCATCGCGCGCGATGAGACGTGGAAGGATATCCAAGAGAAAGAAAAAGAGGGGACGCTCACCGAAGACGACAAATTCAGCCTCAAGGAAGAGCTCCAAAAGAAAGTGGATGCAGCTAATACAGAATTAGAGACGGCATTTGAGAAAAAGGAGAACGAGATGAGCTCGTAGCTGCCATGGTCACGGCTCTATTGGTCATTGCCATCCTCGTTCTCCTCATCGTCGCTCATGAGCTCGGGCATTTTTTTGCCGCCAAGATTTTCGGTGTACGGGTTGAAGAATTCGGCGTCGGCTACCCGCCGCGCGCTTTCCGTTTCGGAAAAATAGGGGATACGGAGTACACGCTCAACTGGATACCGTTCGGGGGGTTCGTGCGGCTCTTCGGGGATGCAGGGGAAACGCAGCACGGCCGCGGGAGCTTCGTGGACGCACCCCGCTGGAAACAGGCCATCGTGCTCGTCGCAGGAGTGACTGCGAATGTGCTTGTCGCGTACCTACTCTTTGCATCTGCGTTGCACCTCGGTGTGCCCAAGGCAGTCGATAGTGCAAACCCGGGACAGGACGCTCGGCTTATCGTTGCCGATGTGGTGCCGGGCTCACCCGCGAGCATCGTCGGCATCAAACCGGGGGATGAGATAACGGGTGTCAGTGATGAAAAAGGCGCGATAGTCGGGGAGCTTACGGCGCAAGGTGTGGTTGATTTCGTGCGGGCGCGGGCCGGAAAGCCCGTCGACATTTCGTACATTCATGCGGGAACGAAATCCACCGTAACGATGACGCCTGCTAACGCCGTGCTACCGAAGGCCGCGGGGCAGCCCGCGCTCGGCGTAGCGCTCGTACTTATAGCGATGGAGCAGGAACCATGGAGCGTCGCTTTGGTGGACGCGTTCCATCAGACGCTCGGTGCATTCAGAATGATTGCGCGTGACCTGTGGACGCTATTGCAAGGCGCGATTCACGGAGCCCCCGACCTTTCGTCCATTGTAGGGCCCGTCGGCATCGTGGGGTACGTGGGTGATGCATCGCAAAACGGCCTCGGTGCGGTCCTCATGTTCGCCGCACTCATCTCCATCAATCTTGCCATCATCAATCTCATACCGATACCGGCGCTCGACGGCGGCCGGTTGTTCGTTCTCGCCATTGAGGCCGTCATGCGCCGCGACGCCCCAAAGCTCGCGATACAGGCACTGAACGCGCTCGGTGTCGCCCTTATAGTACTTCTCATGATTGTCGTAACGTACAACGACATCACGCGGCTATTTGCATAAAAAGAAAAACCCCGGCTCTGCACATAGCCGGGGCTCTCACGATTCTTCGCATGGGATGTTACCCCCTATTCTTTGGCCGGCGCAACGTATTTCGGCATGCGCCCGAGCATCGTGTGCAACATCCACGCCGCGACTGATTCCAGCTCAGCTGTTTTGGCTGGGCCGGGCTTTTGCGCTGCGGCGGCGATGATATAGGTGAGCCACGCCATTTGGCGGTCCACGACATGCGGGTCATCCGAGCGAAAACGCCACGCAGTGGCATCTACGCCGCCGCCCCGCAGAACCTGTCCGGCCAAATCGTGCCACTCGTTGTCCAGCCGCTTATAGTCGGCGCGACACATCGCGTACAGATCTTCGATTGTCGGTGACCCTATGTCACCGGGCCAACCGTCGAAGGGAACACTCGTCATGACCAATTCCTCCGGTTCGTTGACGAAGGGAACACTTTAGAACAACCTCAGCGTCTGTCAACTTTTGTATTTTGCGCTCTCCCGCGTACAATGCGCTTCACATGCGCCAATCACAGCTCTTCACCAAGACCCGCAAACTCGCGCCGAAAGATGAGGTCGCAAGGAACGCTCAGCTTCTCATACGCGGCGGATTCATCCACAAAGAGATGGCCGGCGCGTATTCATATTTGCCGCTCGGTATCCGCGTATTCAAGAACATCGAGAATATCATCCGTGAAGAAATGAACGCGATAGGCGGGCAGGAAATCACAATGACCGCGCTCCAATCGCCCGCACTCTGGAAGAAATCCGACCGGTGGCGCGACGATTCCATTGACGTGTGGTTCAAGACGGAATTAAAAAGCGGTGGAGAGCTCGGGCTCGCGACGACGCATGAAGAGCCGCTGACCGCGCTCATGGCGGAGTATATTTCTTCCTACAAAGACCTGCCGAAATATGTGTATCAATTCCAGACAAAATTCCGTAATGAAATGCGTGCGAAGAGCGGCATCATGCGCACGCGCGAATTCGTGATGAAAGACCTGTATTCGTTCAGCAGAAGTGAGGAAGAATTCCGGGCATTTTATGAGCAATGCGCGGCGGCATATATGAAGATATTCAAACGTGCCGGCATCGGCGAGAAGACGTTCCGCACTTTCGCCTCCGGCGGCTCGTTCTCCAAGTTCAGCGACGAATTCCAGACGGTATGCGATGCGGGGGAGGATACCGTCCACTTACACCGCGGAAAAGGCATCGCGGTCAACAAAGAGGTGAATACCGACGAAGTTCTCGCGGACCTGGGTATCGCGAAGGGCGAACTTGAAGAAGTGAAAGCCATCGAGGTCGGGAATATCTTTCCGCTCGGCACGCGCTTTTCCGACGCGCTCGGGCTCACGTACAAAGACGACGAGGGGACTGAGCAGCCGGTCATCATGGGCTCATACGGTATCGGTCCGGGACGCTTGATGGGAACCATAGTTGAAGTGCTTTCTGACGAAAAGGGAATCGTGTGGCCCAAGGAAGTCGCGCCGTTCCCGGTACATTTGATAAGCGTCTCAAGCGGTAACGCCGATGTTGTCGGAGAGGCCGACCGCCTCTACGAGCTCCTCAAAGAGAACGGTGTCGAGGCGCTCTATGATGACCGTGATGTCCGTGCGGGTGAGAAATTTGCCGACGCGGACCTTATCGGCATCCCGATGCGTCTCGTCGTGTCGGAAAAGACGATGGCCGAGGGTGGTGTCGAGATCTCGAGCCGCGTCAACGGCGGGACGTCAATCGTGCCTGACAGCGATATCATCGAGCGATTGAAGAGCTGATATGACCGGCATCATGGAAAGACTCCGTCGATACAAAGACCGCATTTTGGGGCTTTTCTCGAACGACATCGGCATCGACCTCGGTACCGCCAACACGCTCGTCTATGTGAAGGGCCGCGGCATCGTCATCAACGAGCCGTCGATAGTCGCGATGAACACGAAAACCGGGCAGGTGGTCGCCGTGGGCGCGCAGGCCAAGGAAATGCTCGGTCGCACTCCTCCGCACATTCAAGCGGTGCAGCCAGTCATCGACGGCGTCATATCCGATTTCGAAGTGACATCCGAAATGCTCGCCTACCTGATAGGCAAAGCGCAGGCCGGACACACGAAGCTTTTGGGTCCGCGCGTTGTCGTCGGCGTACCTTCGGGAATCACATCCGTCGAAGTGCGGGCGGTACGCGACGCCGCGCGCGCAGCAGGAGCGCGCGAGGTGCACATCATCGAGGAGCCAATGGCGGCGGCGATAGGTATCGAATTGCCGGTCCATGAACCGCGGGGCAACATGATCGTTGATATCGGCGGAGGCACGACCGACATCGGCATCATCGCGCTCGGCGGTCTTGTGAATGCGAGCAATGTACGCATCGCGGGCGACAAATTTAATGCGGACATCGTGGGACACGTGCGCAACGAATTCAAAATGCTCATCGGCGATAAAAGCGCCGAAGAGACGAAGATTGCCATCGCATCCATTGCTCCCGGGAGAATGCCGCTTGAAGCATTGGTGCGCGGCCGCGACCTCGTCACGGGGCTTCCGCGCGAGATGCGTGTTACGGACCAGGATATCCGCAATGCGATAGGGCACTCGATAGAGGAACTCATCGAATCTATAAAGGGAGTATTGGAAACGACGCAGCCTGAAATCATTTCCGACGTCATGCAGCGCGGGATATATCTCGCCGGAGGCGGAGCGCTGATACGCGGCCTTCCGGAATTCCTCACCAATGCCCTCGGTGTCGCCGTTATCGTCGCACCCGACCCACTCACTGCGGTCGTCCGGGGCACTTCAGTTGTATTGGATGATCTGGACGCCTATCGCGAGGCGCTTCTAAAGAGCGATGATGAACTCGTACCGACAGAATAAGAGCCGCAACGGGCGCGTTCTTGCCGCTACGGCACTCGTCATTTTTTTGTTCATTCTCGATATTCTCACAGGCGGGTTTTTGCGCCATACACTGCGCAGCACAACCGTCGTCATTTCACAATGGTCGGGACGTGTAGGCGCGGGCATTACCGGCAGCGGTATATTCTCCACACGGACATCCCTCGAAGCGCAAAATCGCTCTCTCGCCGAAAAACTCGCGCAATTCGAAGAGCGTGCCGGCGGCTACGAAGCGCTGCGCGAGGAGAACGAACAGCTTCGCGCATTGGTGCGCCTCGTGGACAACTTTCCGCTCTCCGCGCAGGGAGTGACGGCGCCCGTTGTATCTTCTGTCCGCACGTCGCCCTACGGCACCTTCCTCATCGGGGCGGGCGCCGCAGACGGCATCGTTCGCGGAAGCTTGGTACTGACAGGCGGCGGATTCGTCGTGGGCAAAGTGACCGATACCGGAGCACATACGGCCGTCGTCTCGGAAATATTCGCGCCGGGCTCCACGGTCGAAGCCGTAGTCGGCGGCGCTCCAATCTCCGCTGTGGGCTCGGGTGGCGGCAACGCGCGCGCAAAAGTGCCCCGGGCGCTTTCCTTCACCATCAACCAGCCGGTCACTGCGCCGGAACTGGGACAACGTGCCATCGGCATCGTCGGGAGCATTGCATCGAGTTCCGCCAGCGCGTCGCAGGACGTCTTTATCGTGCTCCCGGTCAACCTCGGCTCGCTTAAGTATGTCTATATTCTCCCTGTCAGGAACTAACATACGGGTCCTCGTGGCCCTTATAGGATTCTTCAGTGTTTTTTTCGCGCCCTGGTGGGTTCCGCTCATTTGCATGATTGTTCTCTCGCTACGCTATCCCGCGTGGGAGGTGCCTTTCATCGGTCTTCTCATGGATTTCCTCTGGCTTCCGGGCGGAGGGTTTGAGATACCCGTATTCCTTATCGCGGGCATCGTACTCGTGTGGATATGCGCGCCGCTCCGCAGTCAGTTTCTCCGCCCGTAATTTTGCTATAGTGGGCCGATGGCATTCTTCCGGCGCAACAAAGCACATAACGAAATCGCTCCCGACGAGATATTTCTCGACTCTTCGAATTTGCCGGGACACGACGCGCTGCAATTCGAGGGCCGGGTCGTCGCCGCACTCTCGAATCGTGCGGTTCTCGCAGTAGGCCTCGTGTTCGTCCTGGTAGCGCTCGCGTTCACCGTCCGCGCGTTCAGTCTAGAGGTCGTTGACGGGTCTACATACGCCGATATTTCCCGCAACAACACGCTCGACCGCACGGTCGTCTTTGCGACGCGCGGTCTTATCCTTGACAGAAATGATGTGGAACTCGCGTGGAACGAAATACCGGGTGAGGGCATTGCGAGCCCCGCCTTCGGCGGGGCGAGTACAAGTCCGTATGCACTCCGGAAATACACTGCCCAGCCCGGCTTCTCGCACATTCTCGGATTCATCCAATACCCGAAAGCGGATTCCAAGGGAAATTGGTGGCGCGAAGAGTTTGTGGGGAAGTCCGGGGCCGAGCTCGCGTTCAATGACACTCTGAGAGGCATCAACGGGAGCTCAATGGTGGAGACCGACGCGCGAATGCGCGTGCAAAGAGAGAACATCATCGACCCGCCGAGGCACGGCATCGACCTCAAGCTTTCGATAGACGCTGATGTACAGGGTGCGCTGTATAGAATACTTGCGGCGAAGGCGAAGGCGCAAAAGTACCAGGGGGGTGCGGCGGTCATAATGGACGTACGCACGGGCGAGCTGCTCGCGCTCACAAGTTTCCCGGAATACGACAACCGTGCGTTCAACGAGGGGAACGGACCGGTGGTGCGCGCGACTCTCAGCGACCCGCTTACGCCGATGCTGGACCGCGCAACGGGAGGACAGTACGCGCCCGGCTCTATTATGAAATTGATATTCGCGGCCGCTGCTCTCAACGAAAAGTTAATATCGCCGGAAAAAAAGATACTTTCGAAAGGCGCGCTCGTGCTTCCGAACCCGTACGACCCCGAGCATCCCTCTATCTTCAAGGACTGGACCACTCACGGCTGGATTAACATGCGGGAGGCGATTGCGGTCTCATCGGACGAATATTTCTACACGGTCGGCGGCGGATACGGCGACCAAAAAGGACTCGGGATCTCGAAGCTCGACGAGTACGCCCGCAAATTCGGTATCGGCTCGACGACCGGATTAATATTGCCGGGGGAGGCTGCGGGAGTCATCCCCACACCCGCCTGGAAGGTGAAGGTATTCCCAGGTGATCCGACGTGGCGTACCGGGGACACCTATCACACCTCTATCGGTCAGTACGGATTCCAGATAACGCCCGTCCAGGCGGTGCGCTTTGTCGCGGCCATCGCAAACGGCGGGAATCTCCTTACCCCGAGTCTTACCGCGAGTTCTACGCCGGAATCGACACCCGTCGGCGTCCCCGACGAGTACCTGCAGATAGTGCGGGAGGGTATGCGTCTCGCCGTTACCTCGACGCGAAAGGACGCGACGTTGAACCTCTATCAGATACCCGGCATTGAGCTCGCGGGAAAGTCGGGTACGGCGCAGCTGGGCGTCCGTAATGAATGGGTGAATTCCTGGAACGTCGGATTCTGGCCGGTGGAAAATCCCCGCTACGCTTTTGCCGTCGTGTTTGAAAAGGCACCCTCTGCGGACTCGGTAGGCGCCGGCCACGGCGTACGCGCGTTCTTCGAGTGGCTCGTGGCCGCGCATCCCGAATATCTCAAATGAACAGTTGTTGCGGTGACGAAATACTGTATAATGCTGCGCACTATGAATGACGACACCAATTACCTGAGCAAGGAGAAATTTGACGAGCTCACGACCGAGCTCGAGCACATGAAGACCGTCCGCCGCCGTGAAATCGCGGAGCAGCTGGAGTATGCCCGCTCGTTGGGAGACCTCTCCGAGAACGCCGAGTATGAGGAAGCGCGCAATCTGCAGGCGGCGACCGAGGACCGCATCCGCGTCATTGAGGAGCAGTTGAGCCATGCCCGCATCATCGAGCACCCCAAGGGCAACGCCGTCTCGCTCGGCAGCGTCGTTACGATACAGAAGCAGGGCGAAAAGGAGGAGCATACCTATGAAATCGTCGGTTCCGCCGAGGCCAATATGCAGGAACACAAGATATCGCACCTCTCGCCGCTTGGATCGGCTCTGATGGAAAAAAAACGCGGCGACCTCTTCTCGTTCGATACACCAAAAGGCGCTCAGAAGTACAAGATAGTGAATATCAAATAGGTTCCAGGGGTTAGGTTTCAGGTGTCAGACAAATCCGTTTCTCTGGATTCTCTAGAACCTAAAACCTATAACCTAGCACCTGCTCGCGTTATCCCCTTGACGCTGCCTTTTGGCGGGGTACCCTGATGGCACATGAAATCCAACGGCGGCTCCTCTTTCGACAACCTTGCACTCGAGTTTGTCCGTGTCACCGAAGTTGCAGCAATCGCGGCGGCGAAGTGGATAGGGAAGGGTGAGGCCAAGCTCGCCGACAAAGCCGCCGTCGACGCGATGCGCGCGCAGTTCAACACGATAGATTTCTCCGGTGAGATAGTCATCGGCGAAGGTGCGAAAGACGAATCGCACGAACTCTACATCGGAGAAAAGTTGGGCACGGGCAAAGAGCCTGTCGTAGACATTGCGGTAGACCCGCTTGAGTGTACGGATTCCGTAGCCAACGGATTTCCCAATGCGCTCACGGTCATCGCAACGGGTCCGAAAGGAAGTTTGTACCATGCGGCGGATTCGTATATGGATAAAATCGCGGTTGGTCCCGAAGCGGTCTCTGTGGTGGATCTCGATGCCCCTGTTGCCGACAACATCAAAAACGTGGCGCGTGCGCTCGGCAAGGAAGTCTCGGAGATTATCATCGCCACGCTCGACCGTCCGCGACACGAAAAACTTATCGCAGAAGCTCGCGCCGCAGGCGCGCGCGTCCGCCTCTTTACCGACGGCGACGTCGCGATGGCGCTCGGCACATGCCTTTCGCGCTCGAGCGTCGACATCTTGATGGGTATCGGGGGAAGCTCTGAAGCGGTTCTCGCGGCGGCTGCGATGCGCTGTCTGGGCGGCGAACTCCTGTGTCGTTGGAAGCCGAAGGACGAAAAACATGTCAAGCGCCTGAACGACGCCGGCGTTACAGATTTCTCAACTATTTTCCGGGCGAGCGACCTCGCAAAAGGGGACGACATCAGCTTCACCGCAACGGGCGTAGTTTCCGGACCGCTTGCCGACGGTGTGCTCTTTGCGGCAGACCACATCGTCACGCATTCGGTCGTCATGTCCACACATCCGCGTAGCGTGCGATTTATTAAAACAAAGCATATGCAATAACTATGGACATAGAGCTCTTAAAAAAGACCGCCAAGCAAATGGTCGCTACGGGCAAGGGCATCCTTGCCGCCGACGAGAGCTCGGGTACGTGCCAAAAGCGATTTGAATCCGTCGGTGTGCCCTGCACCGAAGAGAACCGGCGCGCGTACCGCGAGACTCTGCTTACCGCAGACGGACTTGAACAGTACATAAGCGGTGTCATTCTCTACGATGAGACTATCAGGCAGGAGACCAACGAGGGTGAGGCGTTCGCGGCGGTACTCGAAAAGAAGGGGATACTTCCGGGTATCAAGGTGGATGCGGGCCTTAAAGGTCTTGCGCTGCATGATGGGGAAAAAGTGACAGAAGGTCTCGACGGGCTGCGGGAACGGCTCGCCGAGTACAAGACTCTGGGCGCACGCTTCGCCAAATGGCGCGCGGTCATCACCATCGGCAAAGACATGCCATCGGACGCGTGTATCCACGCAAATGCGCACGCTATGGCCCGCTATGCCGCGCTGTGCCAGGAGGCCGGCATCGTGCCCATGGTGGAACCGGAGATACTCATAGACGGCGATCACAGTATCGGGCGTTGCTACGAAGTTTCTGTAGCAATTTTGAAAAAGACATTCGGAGAACTTGCCGGGCAGGATGTCGCCGTCGAAGGGGTCATCCTCAAAACGAGTATGGTCATCGCCGGCAAAAAGGCCGCGAAACAGGCGGGCATGGAAGAAGTCGCGAAGGAAACGGTCCGCGCTTTCAAGGAAACCTTACCCGCGGGTCTCACCGGCGTCGCGTTCCTTTCGGGCGGACAAACCGATGAGCAGGCGACCGAACACCTGAATGCGATGAATGTAATGGAGAAACTTCCATGGCCGCTCTCATTCTCGTACGGGCGCGCGTTACAAAATCCCGTACTAAAGATTTGGGCCGAAAATCCGAATGCGAACATTGCGAAGGCGCAGGAAGCACTGCTCTTCCGCTCAAAGATGAATTCCCTCGCAACTCAAGGCAAATATTCAAGCGAGATGGAGAAAGAGCGGCCGTACTGAACCGCTATATGGACCGTAGACGTGAGAGAGCGGCCGGTTGGCTTCTCATTTTCGGGACGGTGTGGACCGTCGCCGCGATTTACATCGCGGAGGTTCTGACGCCGAACTACAGTATCACAGGAGAGGCAATAAGCGGGCTCGGCTCTACGTATTTCTCCACCATTGCTTGTATTGCCGAGCGCTGTAATGACATCTACCAACCGGCATCACTCGTTTTTGTTGGCTCCCAGGTAGTGACCGCCGCTCTTCTTCTGCTCACGGCACGTAACCTTTCGCAGGTACCCGGCAGAAGACCGGTTGCGCGCTTAATCGCACTGATGGGTGTGACGACACTCGCCCTCTGTTTTTCTTATCTCCCGCTCTACATGGGAGAGACGTCCCTCAACTTTAACGTGGCGCTCGTACTCCATTTCGCGAGCTCGGTATTCCTGGTGGGTGTCGCGGCGTTCCTTGCCCTTCGTACCGATGCATTTACGCAGCCACGGCTTAAGTTTGTTTCCCGGATAATCGGCACGGTAATCGTGACTGCGGTGCCTCTGTATACATATATGGCCATCGTTAATTCTCTCTGGGGTCCCGGATTTGGCGGAGTGGAACGTATCGGCTTCTACACCATCTTTCTGTGGTTTGTGATGTATGGGGTGTATCTTCTGAGGACGAAGGGCGGACGCTGATTTGTCTTTTGTGGCTACGGATAATTCAGTCGCCGTCGCGATTGAATTTCCGCAGCGCCTATCGTTGTTGATAGGCACCTGTAGACGGCCTGGCTCGCGCCGTCGCGCTCCGCCTTCCACAAAGCGAAAAATCTGCCACCGGCAGATTGTTTCGTCTTTGTGGACTCACCGGGAATCGGACCCGGGCCTCGGCAATGCGAATGCCGCGTAATACCACTTTACTATGAGCCCTTCGTTTCAATTCGGGGCTGACCCCGTTCGTGAAAATATAGCAGAAAGACAGCCCTGCCTCAATGAACCGTAACCCACGAGGCGTCGCCTCGTGGGTTAGTTCAACAACCAGACGCCCATGGTGAGATACCCCGCGAAAAGTATCCAGAGAAAATACGGCGTCATCAAATACACGGCGCGCCGGTCGATGTCGGCGGCGCTTGCCGTGAGTGCGAGGACAATCGCGCCAAGGAACAAGATGTCCATGAATGCAATAAAGGCGGAATGGAACCCGAAGAAGAACATTGTGTAGCACATGCTGAAAAGCAGTTGTATAAAAAAGAAGCGTACCCATCCTGAACTATGCTCCGCGGGAACCTTTCTCGTCCACACGATAGCGAGTGCTGCAGCCGTGAGGCCGTAGAGAATGAGCCAGACGATGGCAAAAGTCGCAACCGATGGCGTAAGGGCCGGTTTCGCAAGACTCGCGTACCAGTTCGCGTCTCCGGCATCCACGAAAAGAAATCCGACCAACCCAGCGCCATATGTTGCGAGGAATGCCGCCAAAACCCGGACGAACGGGCGCATATAGTCCAGCATATGCCTATCGCATCGCTTCGCTAATACGGTTATCCACACCTCGCCATAACAATCATCGGGCCGCCGAGAATTGAACTCGGGCTACAAGACCCCCAGCCTTGTGTACTACCACTATACGACGGCCCGCATTCGATAAAGTCTTTTGTCGGGCCGCCGGGAATCGAACCCGGTCTTTACGAACCCGAATCGCACGTACTACCGGTATACTACGGCCCGGCAAAAGACTTTATTGATACTCACATGCAAGGTGGTCACGAATATTTCCTCGCCGTCGCTCGGAAATTTCGCGACCCCGGCTCGCGGTCGCGCGTACTCGCCCGACATCGCTCGGCCTGCACAGCGCGGGCAAATGTGCCGTAGGGCACATTTTCCCATCGCTGTGCACCTTTCAGGATTCGAACCTGAGACCTTTCGAATGTGAATCGAACGCTCTAACCAACTGAGCTAAAGGTGCGTGAAGGGGATTATAGCCCAAACTTTGGCAGTCTGGTATAATCGCCAGACATGGAGTACAAAATCTTCAGCCTGGGTGCGAACGACGGACTTGCGACGAAAATAGCTGCGCGGCTCGGCAAACCTCTCGGAAAGGTCAAGTGTCGTTCGTTCAGCGATGGCGAACAGCAAGTGCAGTTTCTCGAAAACCTTCGCGGGAAGAACGTATACATCGTCCAACCGACCAATCCGCCCGCCGAAAATTGGGTGCGTCTCCTTTTGGCGATAGATGCGGCGCGAGGCGCATCGGCCCACCAGATAACGGCAGTCGTGCCGTACTTCGGCTATTCCCGCCAGGACCGCAAATCGAAATCGCGCGAGCCGATATCCGCCCGCGTCTTCGCGACGACGCTTGAGAGCGTCGGTGCCACACATTTTCTCACGATGGACTTGCACAACGACGCCATCGGCGGATTCTTCCGCCACACCATCGTCGACAACCTCTATGCGCGGCACATCTTTGTTCCGTACTTCAAAGACTTTTTCAAAGACGCACTTGCCGCAGGTGAGTTGGTCGTCGTGTCGCCGGACGCAGGCGGAGTGGTGCGCGCTCAGTCATACGGCAAGAGGCTTATGAAAGACGGCGAGCTTGCCATCATCCACAAAGAGCGGGATATCCCGAATCAGATAGCGCGCATGAAGCTCATCGGCGACGTGAAGGGCAAAGTCGCGCTTATCGTAGACGACATGGCGGACACGTGCGGCACGCTCGCGCGGGCTGCGGTGCTCCTCATGGAAAGCGGGGCGAGGGAAGTGTACGCGATGGCCACACACGGCATACTTTCGGGCGACGCGGTAAAGACCGTCGAAGCGTCTCCCATCAAGAAGCTTTTCATCACCGATACGATAAACGGCAGCCGCGAGCTCGGCGAGAAGATTGAGGTCGTCTCGGTCGGCGACACCTTCGGCGAGGCGATAGACCGCATTGAATCAGGTGAATCCCTCAGCGCCCTGTTTGAGACCGACTAGGGGAGTGGTAAGGTGGAGCGCATCGGCCCCCGTCGTTCAATGGATAGGATATCTCCCTCCGAAGGAGGTGATGCAGGTTCGATTCCTGCCGAGGGCAAACGAACGAAGTGAGTTTGACGGAGAGCGCAATGCCTTCGCATTGCGTGTGCAGGAATCGAAGGCCGGAACGATGCTCCCGGTTTGTCCAAGTTTCAACTTGGTGACAAACCGCAGTCCTTTAGGGCCGCGCAAGCTTGCGCGGCAGTGAGGCGGTGCCCAGCCCGAGTCCGTCGACGGGCGGACGAGAGGCGAGGGAGATTCCTGCCGAGGGCACACGATATTTTCCTCGCGTTGGTGTTTTTGTTTTGTTAAGATGGTCCGCGACGGGCCGTTAGCTCATCTGGTAGAGCGTCCGCATGGCATGCGGGAGGTGACCGGTTCAA
>Ga0155400_144_pt2 | contig 29870 bp, 26 predicted proteins | sample RifCSPhighO2_02_FD_106368 | JGI IMG/M metagenome (GOLD analysis project Ga0155400, IMG submission 106368) | Candidatus Kaiserbacteria bacterium RIFCSPHIGHO2_02_FULL_55_20
AAAGTCATAAGCTTTCCCATGCCGTCGGCGGGATACTCTACAAGGAATTCGGAGTGGATGGATTTACCCGATGCACTCCCGATTTCGCGTTCGGGTGTTATCACGGGCTGGCCGGAGCCGTGCTTGCAGATCGCGGTCTCGGCGCCACTGCTGATATGCGAAAGGCGTGTGACAGTGCGGGGGACGCATCGGTCGCGTTCGGATGTATCCACGGTATCGGTCACGGCATCCTCTCTTACCTCGGGAACGGTAAGCTCACCCAAGCACTCGAAGCGTGCGTTCCTATCAACGCGGGTGTCACGATTGGCGGATGCTACGGAGGCGTCTTCATGGAGTACAACTTCAACACGATGCAAAGTCCGACGGGTATCGAACTGCGCCCCTTTCTCGCGTCAAAGGCATATGAGCCGTGCGCGACGGAGATTCCCGCGCAATTCCGCGAAGCGTGCTACTACGACCAGGCGTCGTGGTGGAGTGCATCGTTTGGCGGTAAGGATGCCGCCGCGTCTTCACGGTACGAGAAGACGGGAACACTTTGTGCTGCTATACAAGAAACAACGTTACGCGATGTGTGTTTCCGCGGCATTGGTAACGTCATCGGCCCCGAGAGCGGATACGATTATCGGGTGATGAAGCAGTGGTGCGGGACCATGTCAAGCCCAGAGTCCCGGGACTTGTGCTACCACGAGGCGCTTCAACATCTTTTGCAGAGTGATAAAGGGAAGGCGGAACTCCGCACACTATGCGGCACGAAAGAAATTTCCTATGCGAATCTCTGTCCCGGCCGATAAGGCCCCCAGATTCATATTTGTACGACCGGTGTTATGATGCCCCCGATGAACTGGTCGCGGTCAAACCTGTACCTGCTCGGGGCGGTCATGCTTGTTGCGGCCCTTGGAATCTACCTTTTTTTGACAACGGCACGTCCGGCGGAATCCCCGGCCCTGCAGGACAACGTCAGCGTTGTTCTTACTGATGCGGGATTCCTTCCGCACGACGTCGCCGTCAAAGTCGGAGGCACGGTGACGTTCTCGACGGCTCGCGGCGAACCGTTCTGGCCCGCATCCGACCCCCACCCCGTACACACCATCTATCCTGAATTTGACCCGCAAAAGCCGATCAAAGCCGGTGAGTCGTGGAGCTTCACGTTCCGGCGTGAGGGAACATTCAAGTATCACGACCACCTCGGCGCGCAGAACTGGGGGACGGTACTGGTCGGAGCGGATACGGGCATGCGAGATGTATCATCGGCCAAGACCTGTGACGTTATCAGCGACCTGGGTCAGCAGCGGACCTGTATTGGATTTCTTCTCCAGAACACAGTCAACAAAAAGGGATTGGCGGCGGGCGTCGCGCTTTTCAAGGAACTCGCACCGCTTCATCCCGAGGATTGCCACCAGTACGCGCACGACGTGGGAGAATATGCATATGCGGCCCATGTTCGCGGTCAGAAGATTGATATCGGGCAGGAAGCGTCCTACTGCGGATACGGATTCTGGCACGGATTCATGACCAAAATGGCGGCCGAGTCGGGGCTCGCGTCGGCCAAAACGCTCTGCATCTCCCTCGAGGGTCCGACCGAGCGAACGACATTAGAGATCAGAGACAATTGCTTTCACGGTGTCGGGATAGGCCTCATCGCGGACCCGCCGCAAAAAGAAATATGGGGGAAAGCCCAGGCCGTCATCTCGCCCGCGCTTCGCTATTGCGACACAATGGATGTGGAGGATTTTTTCATGCGCGATTGTTATTCCGGCGTTTTTCACGCAATCATCAATTTCATGGCATCCAAACAGTACGGGTTCGTCTTGGACGCGAAAGACCCTCTCGCGTTCTGTTTTGCGCAGGAAGAGAAGTACAGGTCCTCCTGTAACTACCAGGTCGCATCAAAGATGGCCGGCGCGACCGACCGCAACGTGAGCAAGATGTATGCCGTCCTCCGACGTATCCGGAATGAGGGGGAATTCAAGGTGGCGTTCTCTCTCGCGATAACGGGGTTCGTAAACCAGCAGATGTCGACAAAGGAGCTCGGCGACTTTATCGGGCAGTGCGCGCGTGTGAGCTCATCCGTGTCGGACTACTGCGTTTCCGGCGTTGCACAGAGCCTCTTCAGCAACGGGACGCCGGGGAAAGAATTCCGCAAGCCGCTCGACGTGTGCGGCTCAGGGAGTTTGACGGAGGCGCAACGCGGAGCGTGTTATAAGGAAGTTGTCATACTTTCAAGAAAGTTTTACTCAAGAGAGACTCTGGACGAAATGTGTGCCGCGATTCCGGACCCGTACCGCGCGTTGTGCGATGTGCAAACATTTCCAGAATAAAACCGGTATGCGAAAAACGCTCGTACTCTCTGCCGCGGCCATTTTTCTCTTCACGGTGACCTTAGTTGTGGTGTACCGCGATGCGGTCCCGTTTTTCGGGACGCGGGGCGTCTTTACCGATGTAATCGCAGGCGCGGGCATTTCTACGCTTCCGACCGCCGGCGGAGTCAGTTGGGGAGATTACGACAGCGACGGGTACCTTGACCTTTTGATGCGCCCGCACGGCGGTAGTTACGTTCTCTATCGCAATGACGGGGACGGGACTTTTACCGATGTGACGGAATCAGCGGGTCTTGCGTCAATCACTCACTTCGCGAACAGCGCAACATTCGGCGACTACGATAACGACGGATGTTCCGACCTGTTCGTTTCGCAGGGCCTTAATAACGCAGATTCGGCAAAGCCCGATGCGCTGTACCGCAATAATTGCGACGGCACATTCACCGATGTCAGCAAAGAAGCGGGCGTAACCGTCGCGCACCACGGGAAGGGTGTGGCGTGGGGGGATTTCGACCGCGACGGATTCCTGGATATCTATGTAGCGACGTACGGCGGCCTCTCATTCCGGAAAAGCGACACCGCATGGAAGCTCATCGGATGGACATTCGAACCGAACGTCCTCTACCGCAATAACCGCGACGGCACGTTTACGAATGTTACGAAAAGGGCGCGCGTGAGCGGCGAGCCCTTCTGCACGAAGTACAAAGAGGAAGAGCTGCTAGAGCTCGGCTCGACGCAGGGGGGTGTCGGCAGTGTGGAATACCTTACAAAGACCGATGCCGGCCTGAAGCCCAATTGGCAGGCCGTGTGGTTCGATTACGACAACGACGGCTTCTCTGATTTGTACGTGAGCAACGAGGTGGCCATCAATGCGCTGTATCACAACAACGGCGACGGAACGTTTACGGATACGACCGAACGGGCGGGGCTTTGTCAGAAACAAAGCACGCACGGTATCGCCGTCGGTGATTATAACGGCGACGGTTTCTTTGATATCTATGCGACGGGGAGCCGCCGCAACATTCTCTGGCACAACAACGGCGACGGGACGTTCACCGAGATATCCGAACGTGCCGGAGTGGCGAATTTCGGGTTCTTGGGATGGGGAACGGGAGCACTTGATTACGACAACGACGGACTTCTCGACATCTATTCAATAAATGGCAGCACGCAAAACACCTCGGTCAAATCAACGTACCCGGAAAGAGAGGACCGCCTGTACAAAAATAACGGTGACGGGACGTTCACCGAGACCGCAAAAGAATCCGGGATTACCGGCAACGATTCAAAGTCGTTCGGGGCATTCGGCGATTTCAACAACGACGGCTTTACCGACGTATTTGTCGTATCCGACGAAGGGTTCGAGCCCGCCGGAGCGAACCGCTTGTACAGAAACACGCCCAACGGCAATCATTGGCTCACGGTCAAACTCGTCGGAGTGAAGTCAAACAGGGAAGGCGTCGGGGCCGTAATAATCGCGGAGGTCGCGGGTAACAAACGGGTCCGGCAGGTACTGTCGGGCGGTTCGTTCGTCGGGCAAAACAGCATTTGGCAGACGTTCGGGCTCGGGAAAAGTACCGTCGTCGACACACTTACCGTCCTCTGGCCGAGCGGCATACGGCAGACCCTCCATTCCGTCCCCGTCGACCGGATACTCTCTGTGCGTGAAGCCTCTGAATGAGCCGTGTTCTGCACTTCGCGGCACGGCCCGCTTCAAAATGGCGCGCGCTTCGTATTTAGGTGGTTGGTGATATTATGACCCCCATGTCATTTTCACGGGTCGCCATGTATGCGGCGGGAGCGGGAGTACTCGTACTAGGGCTCGCAATATACGTATCTCAGATACAGGAAACTCGGCCGGCGCGGATAACGGGCTTGCCGGAGGACAGCGCGTCGGTTGTCCTCACCGAGCAAGGATTTACGCCGAAAGAAATCACGGTCAAGGCGGGCGGGACGGTCACGTTCTCGACCGACCGCGATAAGCCTTTTTGGCCGGCATCGGACTCGCATCCGAATCACACCATTTATCCCGAATTCGATCCGCAGGGTCCCGTCAGTGCGGGTGACACGTGGTCATTCCGTTTCGACAAGGAGGGCGACTGGAAATATCACGACCACCTGCGGTCGTACTTCACCGGCACTATTCATGTGGTCAAATAATAAACGGAAGATTATCCTTGCGGGCGTAGTGCTTGCGGTCGTCGTCGCGGGTCTGTACACGTGGCAATCCGGTATGGCGGAGCGCATCGCGAATGCGCGCGCTGCTGCGGCATGCATTCAGCCTTCAAATGAAGGCGACGAGGAGGCACGGGTGAACTGTCTGATTCAGGTCGCTTTGGATTACATGCGCAAAGGCGACATACCGGCCGCGTACCGCGCGTTCGACTACCTCTACGAGACGTATCCGTTTTTCGGCGCATCGGGCTGTCACGTGCACGCGCACAAACTGGGTGACACGGCGTACTACGGATTTTTCATCACACACGGCCTCTCGCTTCAGCAAATGAGTTTCCCGCAGCAAACCACCTCCTGCGGCTACGGTTTCTTCCACGGATTTCTCGAACACCTCATACAGGATCATCCGCAATCCGACTACGTAATGAAGACGTGCGAATATCTGCGGGAGCGGCTGACCGGGGACATGCACGACATCGCACGTATCTGTTACCACGCGAGCGGGCACGGCTTTATTCAGGCGGTCGCCGACACGCTCAAAAAGAGCGAGTGGGGCAAGGTGGGGGAAATCGTCGCGGACCCGCTCAGGAAGTGCGAAGCCCTGCCGGGAAGGACGGAACAAGAGATTGAAGAGTGCCGCGAGGGGGTTTTCAACGTGATGTCGGACTGGATGATAGCGAGAAATTTCGGATTGTCTTTCGATTTTAAGGGTCCGTTCAAGGATTGCGACACACTGCCGTCGCGTTGGCACTACGCCTGCTACTACGAGTTTGGACAGAAACTTTCGTCGGTCATCGGGGATAAGGTACCTGTCGCAGCGGAGTACGTAACCAGCATCCGGGAGCCGGATATCCGGGGAATGACGTTTGGCGTCATCGTGGCCGGAATGATGCAGCGTCTGGCCCCCCTTGATGAATATAAAACGGTATTTACAGATTGTGCAAAAGTCAGCGACGACGCGCTTTTTGAGGTGTGCATCCGGAGCGCCACGAACGGAATGATGGAGCACGGTAGCCCCGACAACGAGTACGAAAAAATACTTCCCATGTGTGCGCTTCCCGAACTCGCGGCGCGCGGAGGTACGAAGAAATGCTACGACACCTTAGCCCACAGACTTTCGAGATTTTACCCGCCCCAGAAGAAGGCCGATGTGTGCGGCATGTTCCCTTCCGAATACCGGGAGGCTTGCAATAAAGCGCCATGACAAGGAGATTGTTGTTGGCGGCTGCCGTAATCGTAGGCATCGCCGCACTGTGTTTCGTATGGTTCGCGCGGCCGGGTTCTCCGTCTGTACTTGAGCGCCGTGCGGACGCGGCGGTCTCTACGTGCGCAACGCAAAGCGACCCCGCCGCGTGTTACGAGCGCGAGGTACCGGCGCTTCTTCCCGGTTTGACCGTGCCGCAACTATTCGACGTTGTCCGGCTGATACGGCAAAAAGATACGGCCTACCAGTTTTGTCACGTTCTCGCGCACAAGATAGGGGAGCGTGTCGTCGCGGAAGACCCGGACAAGTGGGTGGATGCGATTCCGTACAATCCGACCGACGGCCTTTGCTCCAACGGATTCATACACGGCGTCATCGGGGGACGATTCCGTGCCGAGGTTCTCGACGATGCAACGCTCAGAAAATTCATCCCGGATTTCAAACGTGCATGCGAAGCGCACGGTGATTGGCGGCCGAGCGACCTTGACCGGGCTATGTGCTATCACGCTATGGGACATCTCTACGATTACATTACGAATGCGGACCTTCATAAGGCACTTGCGCTTTGCGAAGAGACCACCACCGAGCAATTCCACCGCGTATGCCGCGAAGGTGTGTTCATGCAGATTTACCAGCCGTTGGAGCCGGATGACTACGCGCTCATCGAGCAAATGCCCGTGAAGCCGACACCCGGCACGGTGCGGCAGTTCTGCGCGCGGTTCAAAAATAATCCGTCGTATGAAGGCGCGTGCCTGCGCGAGAGTTGGCCGACGCATGCGGGTATGACCGATGGTACGGGCGTTGCATCGTTTTGCTCGGGACAGCCGAACACAGCAGAAACGGCCGCCTGCTATGAGGGAGCAAGCGCCATCATCGGCCGCATGTCGCTCGGCGACCCGGGGAAGGCGGCCGCCGCATGCGGGCAGCTTCCCGACGAGCGTCAGGAAATGTGCTTCACGGTGACGGCGCAAGCGGTTCTCGAGGAAAACCGTAACGACGCGTCGAGGTCTATCGAATTGTGCCGTCTTGCGCGGGAACCTGTCGCGCGAGGTTGTATGAAGGCGCTTGCTTCGCGTGCCGAATTCATTTTCGGACGGAATGTAGGTGAATTGCAACAATTCTGCGCGGCACTTCCGGCCGGTATCCGCGCCGGATGCGGGCCGGTTTCCCGCTGATGCTATCCGGGCTATAATGTGGCGCATGACAAGGTACAACCTCGCTCGCATCTCACAGTATCTGTTCGTTCTTGTATTCGTGATGTGCGCGGCTGCCATCGGTGTCGGCCAACGTGCGGAAGCACACGTGACGGGATTGTCATGGGTAGCAACATCCACGCCGTATATCGTTGATATTGGATATGACTCGGACGAGTTTCAGACGGGCCTCAATGCACGTTTTGATTTCCAACTTCTCGATGAAAAAAGTGGTAACACGACCCCCTACGATCATGTATGGGTGCGTTTCGCACACGGTGATACTACACTGCTCGCAACAGGCATCCGCCGGCAGCAACTGGGGCCTACGACGCTCCTCTATGGGTTCAAGGATTCCGGCGCTTACACTCTTGAGGCAAGTTTTCGCGACGAAGACGGGAACGATATGGCTGCAGTTTCATTCCCCGTAACTGTGCGGACCGCTTCGACGAGATTGCTTGACTACGTCGTTCCGGGCGCGGCCTTTTTCGCGGGTATCGTGCTCGGCGTAGCGGGTGCCTATGTGGTTTCCAGGAAAAAGACCGGGTATGAGACGCGGGTCAGGGGATCTTGATGCCCTCGAACAACAAAAAGGCGTCGAGGTCGTGCACGATTTTCTCGCGCGGCACTGTGCGCGCAAGTTCTGTATAGGGAATGACATCTGCATGTATAGCAGTAGCGTCGGTTGCTGTCGTTTCTCGCAGCGTTATGGGAGAAACGCCCGTGCGCGGACTAAGCGCAAGAAAAAGCGACGGGAAAGCGCTGTGCGTCAGGATAAGTGTGTGCGCTCTCAGGTCAAATGGAACACCGCGCGCGCTTAGCTTCATATCCTGATTGTTGACGCTCACAATCAGTGAGACGAGGGCGTCCAACCCGCCGTTGCGTTCACGCCACATGTTGAGGACTGTCTCGAGGTCTTTCAGAGTCGCATCGGATCCGGCGAAACCATCCGAGTTCACTTCGGTCGCTGCCGCCCTCAGATACGCGATAGCATCTGAATCACGGTACGTGGTAGACGAGAGCAGGCGTGTACGCTCTTCGGGAGCGTACGGATGCGACTGTGCGAAGCGCACCGTCCCGAGAATTGCGTACACGCCTCCGATATCCGAGAGTACGTCCGGGCACTGATAAAATTCGATAGGATTCACAGGCGCGTAGTCTATACGGAGCTCGTTCCTCATGTACTGCATGGCGGATCCGAAGTGTTCTGTCGGTCTGAAATACAGCTCGCGAATATACCGCAGAGGCATTAGACTCACTCCACGAGGGTTGCCATATGCAAATACATACGGTCCGGGCTCTTCCGCGAGGCAGACACTCTTGGAAAGTACCGGCCGTACGTTGTTTTTTGCGAGGTCGAGATCCGCGCCAGTCCTAAGTGTGACAAAAGGAGCATCACCAATCGGTTCCACCGGTTCCGGGACGGTACGTATGACGTCGCGGATGTCGCACAAGGAGATTATGCCGTCGAGGCAGCGTTCCCGTGTATGCGCAAGCCCGTTGAGCTCCTTGAAACGCAACACAACGGTCCGCGCCGAGGAAAGTAAAGTATCTCGCGTAATCATACCGCCGAGCGTTGCGAACCGGAACGAAGCATCACCCGCCTCCTCCTTTAGGCTGCGCGCGAAACGCTCTGCGTCCGCTTGACCCGCATCAATCGTCTTTTTTATCGAGAGTTCATATCCGCGCTCATCGGCGTTGGAGCCGGAAGATATGAACCGCTGCCGCACTCGCTCTTGCGAGGCGAGTTTGTTAAGAAAATCCAGCGGATACAGTGAGTCACGGACGAGGGCAACATCACGCGGGTCTTTTTGCACATCCGCAAGCGCTCGCGTTGAGCTTGCGAGCTCCGACACGCTTTTTTCAAGACTATCCGGGTCAACGCCGGAAATCCCAAGAAGCGGAGAACGCTTCGCAAGTGCGAGCGCGTACGCTACACGCAAGGCACGGTAACGGTCGAAGCTCGACGGCCGCCAGTGTTCCGAAACGATCGTGCCGTCGACGACCTCGTAACGTACACCCTCGACGAAGACGGTCTCAACGATGTTATTTTCCCGCAGAGTTGAAGAGAAGAATAAGGCCGCTCTTTCCTGCGCTATTGCCGTGTACTCAATCGAAGCATAGACAAGGATGCAAGCGAACAGAAGTGCGCAGACCCCAATGGTTATTTGCGGATTAGTGCGGATATTCATAATGCTCCGGCGGAGGACATTACAGGAGCTGCATCCTGTGCCGCAACACACTCCATCATAGGAGGGTTTCGGTCCGGTTCTTGGGCTAGTAGATACCGCCGCACGTTAAAAAGAAAATGTCACCGTCTTCTGTCTGAGGTATACATGCCATGGCGGTCGGGCTGTTCCTTTCAAACGAGGATTTCATACTCTGCCAAAATCCCCGCGAAAGGGGCGAACCAGCTGAAGTAGACATATATGCCGAAAAACCAAACGCACCAAGCACAGCGCCGATGAGCAGAAGCGCAGCTTTATGGACCAATTTTTCGTCGGTCATATGCACAGATTCAGTCTACCACAGGGGAGGTTCTTTTGGCCGCTTGCGAGGCTCAATGTGCGGGGATATCTAACGTGTGTTGAGCCGTCTCGCCTTTCCGTGAGCACTCGCGGAAAGCGGTCCGCAGGTAAGCGCTAAGTAGCGGCCCTTTTCAACTCCGTCGCTGTAGGTGAATGAGGGTGCGACACGGAGACTCTTGGCGATGTCCCGTGCGAGCTCGGTCATATCTTCGCCCTCACGGGCCTCGACATACAGGACGGGTTTGAGCTTCGGGCCCGTCGGGGTTTTTTCTTCCGAGCAATGCAGTTCGTATCGATCGGAGACGCGTTCAGGCATCGTGCGCAGCACTCGTTCGACCTCGTCGGCCCGCAAGACGCCACCGGGTACTTTCAGAAAATCCATACCGACCCTGCCAAGAACGGTGAACGACCAGGTCCCGTGCTGTTCGCAACGGTCCTTTACGACGCGGACGACGTCGCCCGTACGGTAGCGTATGAGAGGGAATGAGGAAGGCTCACCGGGATACGCCGTGATAACGAGCTCACCCTCGGCGCCGGAGAGCGCTTCGACAGAGGCGAGGGTGTCCGGGTCGATGAGCTCATGGTAGTGACTTCGTTTCGCATGGTAGACCGAAAGAGGCTCTTCACCCGTGATGGGCCGGCACGGCATCCCGATGGGACAGTCCTCGACCTCGCTCGAGCCGTAGAAGGGAATGATGGTCGCATTGGGGAACGTGTCCCGCATGAACTCGAAGAGCAGCTTCGTGCACGCCTCTCCTGCGACCTCGATAAAGCGTATGCGGTCAGCAATGCCGTGGCGCTTCATGTGTTCCGCAACGAGGGGGATATGGAACGCGAACAGAGACATAGAATCCACGCCGGCTACTTTCGCCAGGCGCGTGCACGCCTCGGCGTTTTTCGGATCGAATGTGAGAACGCGGGCCGGGAATCCCTGTGACGACTGCACGCTCCGGTGCCAATGCGGCATCGCCGGGACCGTGTAGGAAAGAATGGGGTTCTTAAAATCGTGATACGCGAGACGATATTCCATATTGCGCAAATTCGTTCTCGGACTGAACAGCGGCGGCTTGCCGCTGGTACCTGACGATGTCCGAAGATGATTGACCTCTCTGAGCGGGATGAAGAGCCTCTCACTCAACGGCGACCCGATGAGTGCGTCTTTTGTCACAAAGGGAAGTGCCGTCCAGCCGCCCAAATCTTGCATCCTACGCGCGGGACTTCCGGGCTTCAGACCGTACAGATTCCTGTAGAAAGAACTCCCCGATTCCCGCGTGCAGTGTTCGAATAGTGAGGTACGTTCCTCCGTGGAGAGCATTCGCGCATAGTATCACGCGCCTGATTCCGGGGCTCAAACATGTATCCCATATTTCGTGCAACAACCAGTCAAGCGTGTTAGTATTTTGTGGTATGAGCATCAATACTCGGTCACTGGTCGTTCTGTTGGTGATACTTGTAATTGCGGGTATCGGCATCTTCTTCGTGCGCACAAGTGCCGCTCCCGTCAGCTCAACCGGTTCAACGCCATCTGTCAGCGTGAAGTGGCTTATAGCGCACCAGCCAATCAGTGTATTCGCGCGCGCAGCGACCGTCTTCGCGGACGAACTTTCGAAAGCAAGCGATGGCCGCATGAAGCTTGAGGTCATGACGCCCCAAGACGTCGGGGTTGCCGTGGGAGACATACCGAACGCCAAGGTTTTGCAGCTTCTTGATTCCGGCGATGTTCAACTCGCAACGACGTACACGGTTGCTCTTGGGTATAAAGATGCGCAGCTGGGGGCGCTTAATCTTCCGTTCGCGTTCGGTAAGTACGACCAGCTCCCCGGCTTTCTCGACGGGGCGCTCGGCTCGCGGCTGCTCGACGGGATAGGAGCGACGATATCCGCTCGCGGCCTCGCGTTTACAATGAGCGGCGGGTTTCGCATCATCGCAGCTAAGGACAAAGACATACGCACGCCGGCCGACATGAAGGGCCTGCGCATAGCTACCTCCGGCGGCCCTGTCGCCGAGGCGACGCTCAAGGCCCTCGGTGCGACACCGGTCCCGCTAAATCTCGAGAGCGGAGCTACTTCGGTTGACCCGAAAACCATAGACGGTGTCGAGACGACCTACAGCAGACTCTCGGGAGTGCTTGGTAAGAACAGTGCATACACGAAACACATCAATGAGACGTACCACAGCGTATTCCTGACCGTAATCCTGGCGGGCAACGCTTTTTACGATTCACTCTCTCCGCAAGACCAGGCGGCTCTCAAGAAGGCGGCTCTCGCGGCGGCAGCGGTCGAACGGCAGGATTCGATTGCGCTGGGCGAGCAGGTGAAGGTACAACTACAGACGGAAGGCAGCGTCGTCACCACGCTGTCACCGGAATCACGGTCCGCATTCAAGACCGCAGCGCGGTCTGTCTACGACCAGTTCGCTCCGGTACTCGATGCAGACATCGTTCAAGCTATCATCGCTGGGCAGGAGTAGTCTCCGAGCAGGCAGTATCGGGCAACAGAGAGAGGATTAACCCTCTTCAACTCGCGTCGCGACCTTTTTCCCGCATGAACAGCGTTCTCCTTGTGCGATTGTAACCGGCAATGCATAGCGGAAAAGCGGCAGAGGGTCATCACCGATACTCGTAAGATACGTTGCGCCGCCCTCCACTTCAAAGAGGTACGACTCGGATAGATGAAAAACAGGTTCTTTTCTTGCGGCAAGTTTTTCGCATTGCTCAAGCACGGGGACTCCCGGAAAGAGATGGACTTCTTGGGCAACGTGCGCGGTGCCGCTCCGGAGAGGGGCAGGTATCGTCCACGCCTTCTGCAATATTGGATGCACGATAATCCATGCGGCGGGGAATTGCGCGCCTCTCTTCAAGAGGTACGACGAGAATCTCTGCGCGTCCTCTGTATCAGTGACCACAGTGTCCATGCTTGCCGTCCGTATCGCCGCAGCGCCGACGGGCATGTTGCCCTGATCGTTCACAAATATCGGTGCGCCCGCCGCCTGTCCCGCAGCGAAAAGGGCGGGTTCAACTTGCCAGAAGAGCGGTAGCCGCATCATGATGCCGCTGCTTTTGAAAGCACGGAGCGCGAGCTCGCACGATGTCCAGCGCCAGTTGAGCGGACGCGGGAACGCGCGCAACTTCGGGTCGTCGGGATTGAAGGACGTCGGTACGACCTCACAGGCATTGTCGGGGATCCGTGGCTCGGCTATTTCAAGGATTGTGAGCAACGTCTCGTGATCGGTATGCGGACCAGATATAAGTAAGAGCGGAACACCAAAGCGTTTATATCCCACGGCAACCGTGGCGGGAATGCTTTCAGTATCGTTCATGGCGCGAAGTATAGCAAAATGAGATACGGCGGGGTACGTGCTATATTGTGGCTCTATGGCAGTTCGTAACGCTTTGGCACGATTTGCCGCGTTCGTATTCGGGCTCCTGCTCAACGGCTATTTGACAGTCGTTGCGTTTGCGCGGCACGTTCGCTGGGACGGTTGGCAATTCAAGGATTCGTCGCGGGCGGGCAACGCCGTCGTTCCGACCGTCTCAAAAATCAATCCGAACAAAATGATGTTCGTCAGTTGCGGCGGTTTTTTCGAATAGGCGGATTTCGCCGGCTTACCTGATATCACCTTTTGCGGCGGCACCGACGTGCAGACGAATATACGATGTCATGTCTTTGATTGCCTCTAGTCGCGTGTCGGGTGACAGCCGCAATAGAGAGTAGTACACGAAGGGTTGTTCCGTTGAGGCCAGCGTATTCGACGGAAACAGGCGACCGTGCTCCCCCGTCGCGGAAGGGTTCGAGTCGAGGAACAGCGGGGTAAAACCGCTCCGTAAATAAAATAAATACCTGATACCGAGGTCAATGTCTGCACCGAAAGCCGTGTTGAGGAGCACGTTCGTTTGTTCGTCTAAAGCGATTTCAAAAGCCGATTGGTACGCCCCATCGCTCCGGTTTTTCATTCGGAGCACAAGGGTGATGAGCCGGTCGGTAACATCTGGAGGCGTCGCGGGGTTGTCGAGAATATGCACCGCCGTCTCCAGGTAATTCACCGCGTCCGACTCGGTCATGACCGGGGATGACGCAAACTCCGATTCCAAGCGCCGCAGTATGACCGCGTCGGTACCGGTCGCGTACGTGCTTGGATGAGAGCGTAACGCGAACATGCGCACGTCGCGCATAGCAGTCAATATGCCCAAATCCGCGTCGGACGACTGGCAGGCATAGTATGTCCACGGTTGCGAGAGTACGTAGGTGATGTTGTTTTGGGCGAAGTAACCGAAGAACGGAAAATCTTTGTATGTAGCGCTGGGGATAAACCGGATGTCTCCCATCAGGTACGGAGCCGTCGACGATGAGATGTTGGGGAAAGAAGGGAGATTTCTGAAGGAAAAAAGCGGCGCAGTGCCGTCGCGGAGGTCCAGACACGAACTACGGGACAGCATAAAGAACGGATCGGTTTTTGACGTGAATTGCGGATCAATGCTGAATCCGATGTCGCGTATTTCGCGCGCGAGTGTGAGCGCTCCGTCCGGGATTGCTACTGTTTCGGGCTTCCGGAGCGGAGGCAGCGTAATATCCGAACTGTCGCATTGCGTAGTGTCTCCTCGGACGCACCGCATACGGCGCTCGTGCTGCTTTCGAACGGTGTCCGCCCCGGAATCAAGGACAGAGAGCGCGTCGAGGACGCCGCCGTACGAAATAAAGTTTTGTTGCGCGACGTACGGACGGCTATCCGACGGTACGCTGTCCCTGAAAGCGCTACGGAATCTCGCGAGGTCACGCCGGTACGCATCCAACGCGGCACCAAGAGCGAATTCGTATGCGCGCGCGTCCCGGTCGCTTCCGCTCGACACGAAAGAGAGCCGCGCCGCTTCCAGCGCGGCTTCGCTGCGCAAGAACGAGATGGGATAAAGCGCGGACTGGACCAGGAATGCGTCGCGCGCGTTTTGCTGCTGTTTTGAAAGCAGCAGAGCGGTTTCTTGCAGCGTGTCGGCAATGGCCGACATTTTTTCCGGATCCGTTCCCGCAAGCGCCATGAGCGGGTTGCGGGTCGCGGCCATTTTCTCGTACGCGAGACGAAGGACGTCGCCGGATTCTTTCCGTTTGACCTCTGTCCCGTTGAGGAAAACGAGTCCGTTTCGGACAGTATACTGCTCGGCGCCGATCGATACGTGAATCTCGGCGAAGGGGCGAAGAGCAGAGGAGTAGAAAGACGGGTTAGACGCAGGCGCGCCGACAGACACGAGCATGCCGAGAGCAACGAGGAGAAGGACGATACGGAGCGGGACGGGCGGCGCCTCCGATGGTAGAGTCTTGCCGTGTGTCATAATGGACACACTAGCTGAAATGAAGACGCTATGCAATTACGTCAAAAGCTGACCCGCGTATTCTCGCGCGTCGACAGGCGCGTCATATATACGGGTGTTCTTGTGGTCATCGCGGTGGCGCTGTTTTTTATGCTTGGCGGACTCGTGCCCTCTCTCAAAGCGGAGGCGGCTCTGTACAAACTGGAGAATGGCCTGGTTAACTTCGATTCCGCAAAGACATTTTGGGACGGCGAGATTTCGCGCAAGGGTTCCCGGGCCGCTTCCGAGGAGTTGTTGGAATTGGCGACTGCTATGGACAATGAACTGAATGCGCATCTTTTCGCGCACGCGTTCGGCAAGGCGCTCTTCGACAAAGAGGGTGAGGGCGGATTTTTGTTCTGCCCGTACAATTTCAACCAAGGGTGCCCCCATCAGTTTATCGGGGAGGCAATTGCACATGAAGGCTTCGGCGTAGTTGACCGGCTTTTTTTATCGTGCAAAGTTGCCGGCTCGGAACCGGCGTGTATGCATAGCGTCGGACATGGGATAATGGGATACGTCGGCTACACTTTTGAGTCTCTGGAGAGGGCATTGGATGAGTGCAGCTCATATAATCCGAGTCCCAGAGGGGGCTGCATGGTCGGATCGATGATGGAGTACAACTTACGCTTCTTGACAGGAACTGGCAAAGACGGTGTATTTCATTCGAGACCGTATGATAAAGCCCGTCCCTATGATCCGTGCCTGTCTCTCAGTGTGCGCTATCAGGACAGTTGCGCGTTTGCACTGCCCACGTGGTGGAGCAATGTCGCCATGGGGAACTTGCCCATAGAGCGTCGATTCAGCGAGCTGAACGCGCTTTGCGATGGCATGTCGAGCAGGCTTGAGCGCCCGTGCTTTGAGGGGTTGGGAGTGATGGCTGCATATCTCAGCAATGGCGATATCCCCGACTCAGTCGCCCTCTGTAAAGCACCCGGTTCGTCTCTCCTTCAGCAGCTCTTTTGTACGACGGGTATCGTGCTGCACCTCCATTTTTGGCAAGTCCCGGGATATGCGGATGTGTGTGAGTATGCAAGCCTGACGGAGAGTTTCCTGCAGTATTGCCAAAATTACGCCGCTGCCGATGTCGAACATGTCGATGCTGTACCACTGCCTCAGTGAGTTGCGACCGTCAGTATGATATACTTGCCCGCATGAGATCACGACGCACTATACCCGTGCTGTTCGCGCTTCTGCTTGCCGCTGTGTTGAGCGGGTATGTAGTACTCCACAATCTCTTCAGCAACGTTGCCGGACAGAAACTGGTCCAGGCGAAAGCCTGTGATAATGGAGGGGAATCACAAAACGCAGCCCGACAGAATCCGAATAAAGCATTTTTCGTCAGCTGCGGCGGCTTCATTGAGTAAGAAGCGTCATGTCTCATACGAGCCCGGCCGAGACGTCGCCGCACATACTGGAGCGGGAGGACGTCGCGCGGATGGTGAATGCGATTTTTGACGACTTCCTCTTTGCGCCTCCCCATGACGACATAACGCGTATTATCCGTATGACCTCCGGTACGACCGGACGGGAGCCGATGATGGTCTTGCGCGAACTGCAAGACGGTTCGGCAAATCAAGTCGCCTGGTTTACGGATGTCGAGCGTCCGCTCGTGTGCTTCAGTCAGCTACAGCTACGCAGTATTTACGTGTCGTATTTCAGGGTGGACCGGACGAAACAGGGCTCACCGATACTTGCCATTGATTCGGCGGATCTCACCGACGACATTGCGCCGCTCCTTGCGGATCTCGCGCCCGACCAGCTCATGGGTTTTCCTCACATGGCATTACGCCTTGCGGATTATTTTTCGGAATCCGCCGTGAGTACCGTGCGCGCGTTGCGGATGACCGGCGAGCCGCTGGATGAATCGCTGCATGCCATGTTGGCGAAACGGTTTCCCGCCGCAACCATCCGGTCCCAATACATCATGGCGGAGATTGCATCCATTTCCGCCATGACGTGCGCCTATCTTCCGGTCCGCCGCTTCCATCCGGCCGACCATGTGCGGATTGAAATATTCGAACCGGACGAAACAGGCGCCGGCGACCTCTTGGTGAGTACCGTGATACATCAAAGAGTTCCCGTCAGTCGCTACCGGGTAGGGGACGTGGCAAGACTCGTTGACGGTGTTTGTCGCTGCGGAGAGAAGACTACCTTTGAGCTGCTCGGGCGCCGCGGATATGATTTTGTAAAAATCGCCGGAGCGCTGCTTGTGCGGGACGACTTTGACCGGGTGGCCGGACTCTGTGCGGATTTATTCGATGATTACCGCGCGGAAGTTAGAGAGGTTGAGCAGAACGGTACGCTCTGCGGCATCCTATCATTACGCATATACCGGGACGACGGCCGTCATCCGGCGGGACTCGAAGACGAAGTGGCGGCCCGGTACTCGCGGGAGCTGTTTCTTTCCGGAACGCAAACGCTCGACGAATTCGTCACCAAAGGTTTGTTCATGCCGATTGCGGTCAGTGTCGTTACCGAGCCGTTCCCTTCGAAGCATAAAAATGTAAAATTGAGCTTCCGGAGCGAGTAACCATGAGTACACAAGAAAACATACAAAAGCTGGTCACGAAAGTGAGCTCGGCCGCCGAGTCAGGATTCTATCATTCACTGTGGGCCGGAAAGACGGACTTTTCCGACCTGCCGACCGTATCCCGCGACAACTTTCTCTACACCCCGTTATCGAAACGCCGGTATAAAAATGAGAAAGGGCTGGTAAAAGTAGTACACGATTCGCGCGGACTGTTTCTCTCCGAATGGAGTTTTGCGGATATCGGCCGCGAAGAATACGGCCTCCCCGCAGAGCGGCCGATGGTCTTTCTCACGGACCCGCATGAAGCGATAGAAAAATCGATGTGGTGCTATGAACGGAATATGTTGCCGCTCGTAGGGGAAAAAGATGCGACGATTACTTCGTATGCGGCATCTCGGTATCAGATAGACTCTCTCATTACTGATGCCGAGGCGCTCGTAAAACTGGCATCGTATCTCGAGAGCAGGCAGGAACCGCTCGATTCTATCTCCATACTCGGCTCCTCGTTCTCACCCGAAAGCTTGGTACCGTACCGCGCGTACGCCGCGCGGGTGCGACTCGTTCTCTCGTTGCCCGAGACAGGCTCATTCGCGCAGGCGGAGCTTGCAGCGGCACCGAGATTCGAGACGTTGCCGGGCTGTGTTGTCGAGCGCGAAGAAACCCTCATTGTGAGCAAGGAAACCATGCTGGTGACGCCCGTAATCCGGTACCGGACGGAGATACCGGCCTCTTTCTATGATGGAGCGTGAGGATGTCGTTGCATTGAGTCGGGTGATACTTCGTGACGCGCTGTCACATCCGCCTGAAGATCCGAGCTCTTTCCTTGTTCGCGTCACGTCCGGGACATCCGGTACGCAGCCGCTCGTCATTATCACAGAATATTCCTCCGAGGCCCCCGCTTCTGCGGTGGCGGGCGGTATGAAGCGCATTATTTCGTGCTCCGGCTCGATGGGTGTCCGCCTTGCGAATGCCCTCATTGTACGCAAAACTGCGGAGGGCGCGGTTGTACAGGTCTTGCCGCTCGACCCGCGGGACCTCTTGTCGGGGCTGGACGATCTTTTGAAAGACTTCCGCCCGCAGGTCATCTACGGTCTGTGCTCATACGTTATGAAAATGAGTACATTCGTCCGTCCGTCCGTCGCGCACTGCATCCGGCGCCTGACTTTTGTGGGAGAGATACTGCTCCCCGAAGTCGAACGGCATCTTGCCGGCCGTTTTCCTGATGCCGAGCAGGATGAACAGTACATGGCATCCGAAACGGGAGGGTATATCGCGAACCGGCTGTGCGGGCACTTACCGCGGAATCACTATCATCCCGCGTTAGGGGTCACCATCCGTATTTTGGATGCCGACGAAGAAGGTGTCGGCGACATCCTGATATCAAAACGTATTTTCCGGACAGTACGTCTCGAAGACTACCGTGTCGGTGACATCGGCCGTTTCGTGCCCGGTGTCTGTCCGTGCGGTGAGCCCGTAACGTTCGAGCTGCTCGGCCGCAAGGGGATTGACTACGTGAAACTTGTGGGCGCGCTGCTTCGGCGACAGGAGTTTGACCGGGTACTCGCGGCATTTCCCGGCCTCATACGCGACTATCGCGTGGAAGCCCGCCAAAGCACAAAACGCGGGGTAATGCAAGGGCTCGTCACGCTCCGGATTCATTATCCGGGAGGTACATTCAGCGCGGATTTGGTACGGGAAATCAGAGAGAAAATTGAACGCAATCTCTTCGTAACCCCCTCAAAAACATTTGCCGACCTAGTCTCTCAGGGAGTGTTCAAGCCGCTCATCGTGGAATTTTCCGACGGTCCGTTTACACAGGGCCATAAAGACGTCAAGCTGAAATTACTTGCATCGACTGCGTAGCAGCATCCTTTTGGCGGTGATATATTTTGGCGATGCAAACGAAGGTCCCCGGTTCTTTTCACGATTCGGTAGTTGACGACCCGCTGTTTGCCGCAGAGGGCATGGACCTCGATAACGCTGCGGCCGCGATAGACGATATCGAACGGACATTCGGCACGCTTGAGCGTTTGTACGCCGCCGGTTCGTTTGTACGCAAGCTTTTCTTCCTCCGGTACCCGCTTAGAAAATACGCGGCACCCTTGTCGTTTTTGCGCGCGTTCGTGAGAGCGGAACGAAAACGCCGGGCATACATCGCGTCTCCGTCGTCGGATACCGCGGAGCGCCTCGTTGACGCCTGGAAGGACGCGGCGCGCGAATACGCCGACAACGCATCCCGGTATCGCGTATTCCACCGATTGCTTGTCAGAATAGAGTCCGACGAGAATACATTCGTCATGCGAGATATGTTCGGCCGTCTTTCCTCGTACGGATACGTAGAAGCGTTTTTGGAGCTTCTCATTGAAAACGGCCGCGCCCTGACAGTTCTCGCGGAAGAGCGTGCCGCACTATTGACCGGGACGGGGACAAAGCGGAGCCGTCCGTACAACGCTGCCCGGGCACTGCCTCCGCTCAAGAGCGGTGAAATGACGCCGTGGCAGGCGCATGTCCATGCGGCGGAGATTGCCGGAGGAGTGTCACCCTTCCGGCAGTCGGATATTCTCGAGAAACACGGTCCGTTCCGTTACACCCTGCCGAACTTTGATGTGCAGCCGCAAGAACATACGTTTATGTTTTATCGTATGCGCGAGAAGGCCACGGGTAGGAACATGATGTGGCTCGCGCTCGTAGACACGTCGTTCTTCCTCAATCTGTGGGTTTCTTCGAAAGAGAAGGACGACATCGTGCGCGGAAGATATGCCACAGCGGTCGGCATCACTCCCGACGAAATACCGTATTGGTACGAGCCCGCCACTCATTTGTACAATACGCGGGATCTCCGGTATTGGGCCGAAATCGCGACACGGATCGATATTTCACGCCGTCCGGAATTACACCGCAACCTCGTGTCTGTGGAGAAATCAAGCACATTCGACCTTCTCCTCGGACAATGTTCCCGCGACATGCAGACCATGTGCGCGCATGTAATACGTCGGACCCGCTCCGACACCATGCAATCATACTCCGCCCTGTACGATCTTCTTACCCGCAGTTTTCCGAGCGTGTACTATCTTCCGTTCAACGGAAGCGTGTGGCGTATACCAAAACAGCCGCAGTTTTTGGGCGACGGATATGTCGGTATGGACCCGTCGCGACGTCTTTCCGATGCAGAAACCCGCACTAAACTCACTCCTGACGTTCTTGAGAAAGTGATGAGTGCGCAGAGGGTACGGGAGGAGCGCGGTCGGAAAGCCGGATGGCTGCCGTGAGCCAAGTGTATCGGGAAGAAATTACAGAGTACAATGGCTGCTCATGTGCGGGATAAACGGTCTTGTGGATTTTAGCGCGCCGCCTCAGGGAGGCGGGCGTATCATAAAAAAAATGAACGATGCGCTCGCGCACCGCGGCCCCGACGGCGAAGGTGTGTTCACCTCCGTTTCCGGGTGCGTCACGTTGGGAAGCCGACGTCTTAGTATCGTTGACGTTGCGGAGGGAGGTATGCCCATCAAGAGAGAGTACAAGGGGCACGAGTACGCCATCGTTGCCAATGCGGAATTCTTTAACCACAAAGAATTGAGGGGGAAGCTGGAAGGAAAGTACACGTTCGCGACACATTCAGATGTGGAGGTCGCGCTCTACGCGTACATCGAGTGGGGAGACGCATGCGTCGAACATCTCCACGGCCAATTCGCTTTTCTTGTTTACGACGGTTCAAAAAATCGTGTTTTTCTCGCGCGCGACAGGGTCGGCATCAAGCCGCTGTACTACGGTCTTCTTGCGCACACGCTCATCGTCAGTTCCGAGCCGAAAGGAATTCTCGCGCATCCGGACTTCAGGCGCGAACCGGACCGTGAGGCCATTGCGGATTATTTTCTCGGGATACTCGCCTTGGGAAAAAGCGAACCGCTCGACCGTTCGTTCTTCGAGGGTATACGCTCCCTGCCGCCGGGTTCACGCGCGTATTTCGATCATACGGGGCTTTCTGTCGAGCGCTATCACGACGTCTCTCTCGTGCGGCGCGAGCGTCCGGAAAAAGAGCTTGCGGCAGAAATGCGCCGCGAGGTGAGTCGGGCCGTTCTTGAGCAGATCCCCGAAGAAGTCGCATACGGGGTCGGGCTCTCGGGCGGTCTCGACTCAAGCATTGTTACGGTCGTCGCGGCGCGCAGCCCCACGCGCCCCTCTGCGGCGAGCGCTATCCGCTGTGAAGGCGGAGATAATCCCGATTACGAATACGCGAAACTTGTCGCACAGAGGGAACGCATCCCCCTTCTCGCCCCGGTCCTTTCAAGCAAGGATCTCATACGTGATGTTGACCGCCTCGTCGCGGCGCTCGACCGGCCCTTTGATTCCGTGCGGGAGCTCGGACTTTTTGGGATGTACCGGACGCTGCATGATGCGGGATGCAAAGTCGCGCTCATCGGAGAGGGTTCCGACGAGTTCAATCTCGGGTACTACTATGCGCTGCCCGGTTTTAACGAGGCGCGCGAAGCGTGCGCGACCGCCGACGGTCTTCGTTCCCTGCTGAAAACGCGCGTGCCGGACGTCGTGCGATATTTCTCGCCTCAATTCTTGAACGAGCGTGTTGTGGAGGAGGCGATAGACCGCAACGTACGCGACTATTATGAAGGATGTCCCGCCGGAGACTCACTGGATCGCATGGAGTACTACTATATAAAGAAGTTCCTGAAAGGACGTCTGGACATGCATGATCGGTGCGCGATGGCGCACGCCGTTGAGGCGCGCGTGCCGTTCTGCGACGACGGGGTCATCGAGACCTCTCTTTCGGTCCCTCCGCGCTTCAATCTCAAGGACGAAACGGAGAAAGCGGTACTCCGAAGCGCGTTTCGGGATATGTTGCCGGAAGAGGTAGTGAACCGTCGCAAGTACGGGCTTCCCGAAAGCAAAGATACGAAACTCCATCGTCTGGTCATCGAAGCGTTCGACGCGGCTGTTGCCGAAGCGGACGCGGCAGTGTGGGATATCATTGATAAAACGTACGCCGATACGATGCGGAAGCTCGCGGACGAGCGGGTGACCGAGGCGGAGAACGGTACGGCGTCTCCCCACTCGCTCACGGCACCCCCCGCCATTTCGAAGCCGCTTGAGTTCCGCATCCGGCATCTCTTTGTGCTTCTCACGTTCCTGCGCTGGTACCGTTTGTATTTCGTGGAAAAATTATTTTCATAACGGACTGATTGACGCGGTATCTGTACGCCCCTATAGTGTCGTCTGGTACATTGACTCGTGCCAGACTCATCATTTTCGACATGACATAACATGAAGAGGAGTGTGTTGTTATGCTGCGAACTCTCAGACTGATGCTCGCGATATTGGGCATCCTCGCGTTCACCACGTCGGTGTACGCGCAGGAAAAATATCCGAGCCAACCGATCAAGATTCTCTCGCCGTTCGGACCCGACTCGGCGTCAACAGGAATCTTGCGCCGTCTCGGACGTGACCTCGAACCGCTCATCGGCGTTCCGGTGGTCATCATCAACCAGCCCGGTGGCATGGGCGTCGTCGAAGCCGGGCATTTACGCTCGGCAAACCCCGACGGCTATACCATCGGCATGTTGGCGGGGATACATGCGGCTTCCCACTGGCTGATGCCGGAGGTGCCGTACGATGTCCGCAAGGACTTTCAGCCCATCACTCAGGTCGCGCAGTTCGCGAATCTGGTGGTGACCGCTGACCCGCGGTTCCGCACGCTCGGCGACTTCGTTGCCGCCGCGCGAGCAGCTCCGGGAGTGTTCAATGTGGGGACCATGCAAGTCGGTTCGCCCGACTACCTCACCGCGCATCTGCTGAAAAAGAGCGCGGGTCTCAAGTTTGAGGTCGTCGCCTACAAACTCCCGGCTGACGTAGTTACGGGCGCGCTGCGTGGCGACACGCAAATCGCCATCCAGAACTACTTCACGTTCCAGGGGGCCATGGGGGAGGGTCGGCTCCGGCCGCTCGCGGTCACGACCGCGCAACGCGCTCCGAATCTGCCCGACATACCAACCCTGCAAGAAGCGGGGGTGCCGGGGGTCGATACCAAGTCTTGGTTCGGTCTTTACGCTCCCGCTGGGACGCCGAAAGAACGCGTGGATTTCCTGAACAAGAACATCAGAAAGGTTCTCGCCAACCCTGCTTTCATCGAATGGGCGGCGGGGATGGGGTTCGACCTCAAACCCTCGACCCCCGATGCGCTCGCAGCGACCATGCTGCGCGACGTTGAGCTCCAGGGCGAAGTAGTCCGAGCGCTCAAGGCTTCAAACCCAAAAGGCCCCTGATGGGCTCTGCGCCCGAAAAAATGCCCTCCCACGGTCTATGGCCGTGGGAGGGTTCGTTTTTTAGAGGGGATTTCCGTATACGATTGCCTGTGCTTGAAGACTCTCGCCGCTGCGCACATAGTAGATGCGAACGTGTGTTCCCGGCAGCACGTCAGAGAGTGATTCGGAGGAGAGGCTGGATACACCCACGATGACTCCACCCGGTCCTACGGACAATTCTTCCCGCAGGACGATAGTGTTTGTCGTCGTCACGATTTGCAGGTCCCGTGTTTCAAGGTTAGTCAGGTATGCATCGATGATGCGGATGGTCACTACCCCCGTGCCGGTGTCTACTGATAGGACCGTCCCGTAGAGTATGAGCGGGTTTGTACTCAGGGCGGACATGGCGTTCTCTAGGCGCAGTGAAGTACTTTTGTAAGTTACGTAGTTGACAATTATTGCATACGCCAGAAAACCGAATAATGCCGAAGCGAGCACGAGGCCCACGATACGTTTCCAGGACTGCTGAGTATGGAGCATATCTCTCATAGGCGCGGTGCGGCCGCTCGGATAAAGTTGGCCTGTAATGGCCCCGGTTGGTTCCCGACTAAGATGCTCACGAGCGAGCCGACGGTAGGGCGAGTAAAGACACCGGTGCTTGATGCGGCAGCGCCGGAAATCCCCCTGTCACCGTAGCCAATCCGCAATCTGGTTTTTGTGACGGGTGAGAACGGGCTCGGGCTCTCAAGAAGCAACGTACGAGTCTGCACGTCCACTTGGGCAACGACTCCACGTACTTTGATATCTTCGTACACGATGTCACGCGCTTGATATGAAGCGAGCGCAAAGTTGTCCGCCCCAACAGAACTCAAAAGCACGTATGCGGCGCTCACACCGGCGCCGAAAGAAAAAAATACGACAAGGATAAGTATCATTGCCCGCATGTGAGATATAATACCATACGAAGGGGTAGACAACCCGAGAGGATGTCACCGATGTTTGGAATGGTACACTCTCGCTATGCAGGCCAAACGGTTGCGCTCGCTTTCCTCCCCCGCAGTGATGTTTTCCCCGCTTGCGCTCGCGGTCGTAGTCGTCGTCGCGGTTCCCGTGGGTGGAATGGACCTTCCCCAACAACAGGGGATACTGACCGCTTTTGCGTTCGGTGTCGCACTCTGTATCTACGGCGTCGCGGCCGTTTTTAAGAGTCACATCTCGTTTCATTCCGCGGTACTTCTCGGGGTACCGCTCGTGGTCGTCGGCGCGGTTTCGAGCATTCAAACTCAGTCCGTCATTCATTCGGTATTCGGTACTAGTTTCGAGACTGGTACGGTTGGCTCTCTCGTTTTATTTGCTGCGGCGATTGCGGTCGGGGTCTGTGCTCCAGCACGGGCTGCACGTTGGTTCTTATATACGTACCTACTGGCGGGGGTTGTTAGTGCACTCGGCGCGCTGTTCCTGTGGTCGGGCATAGAGGTTTTTAAGCCACTGGGCGGCATGTGGCCGCACCTGTCATACGTGCTAAGTTCCGGCGCCCTTATCGCGGCGATTCTTTTTGATCGGGACGGGCCAGGACGGCGTCGCGGCCTCTACGGAGCGGCCACGCTCATCCTGGTGGCGGGCTTGTTGGTTGTCTTTAATCCGGTTGCCGCGGGTATCGGTGTCTCCGCGGGACTCATTATTGTTGTATTTACAGTCATATCAGACGTCGAATCGGGACTCCTACGGTTTTCTTTGGCGACAACTTTGGTGAGTGTGCTCATGGTTGTGTTTATCGTGTTCACTCCCGGCCAACTTCCGGCCACGACCGCTGTCGCACGCCCTTCTCTTTTGGCGACCGAGCTCGTCACCGGACGTCTGTATCTCAGTTCTTTGGAGGCGGCGCTCATCGGCACCGGTCCGCATTCATTTTCATACGCATGGAGCGCGTACCGGCCGGAGGAAATTAACATGACGCCGCTTTGGAATTTCGAACCCTCGTCAGGCTACAGCACGCTAACTACACTCGCCGTCACCATCGGCATGCTCGGATTATTGGCGCTCTTCTTAGGGCCCGGCGTTCTCGTCTTACGGCTCATAACAAAAGAGGGTGGAGAATTTCTTGCACGCATTACAGCCGAAGACCGGGGAGTTTTCGAGGCGTGTTTGCTCCTTTGTCTTTTCCTCTTCCTTTCCATGATATGGTATCCCGTCGGGCTTCCGCTCTTCGTTATGGCCGGTCTTACGCTCGGCTTCTCTTTGAGATTTCTTTTTATACAGGAGCATGACGCCGGCGGGGAACTGCGTCCTTGGATCCGCTATAGCATCGTCGCCGTTCTTGCGGGAGCAGGAGCGGTGTTTTTGTGGGTACCGGCGCATCAGGCCGCGGGTGCTTGGTATCACGGCCGGGCCACGGCTGTACTGAGCGTCGATGTACGCAAAGTCGCGGACGCCGCGCCTCTTTTTGAAAAAGCGGCTGCAGCTTGGCCGTCCGCAAAATACCTGCTCGACGCGGCGAACGCCGATGCCGCCGTAGCGTTTGACCTCATGAAATCGTCGGCACAAGGAAATGGCGCGGAGACCGCGGGCGTTGCCGCCCTCTTAAATAAAGCGGTTACCTATTCCGAGCGCGCGACCGAGGAGAATCCGCGCGATTTCACGGTATGGCTTTCACGCGCGGCGCTCTACATCTCGCTCTCGCAGTTCGCATTTCCTGATGCGCTTACGCGTGCTGATGAAGCACTCGGCGTTGCACGTAATCTGGCTCCGATGGATCCCAGAGTCCCGTACACGCATGCTCTTCTCAATAGGGCAAAGGGCGATACGGCCGGTGCCGCGGCGGATATCCGGCAAGCGCTCGAACTGAAGCCCGATTACGAAGACGCTCTGAAGTGGGGTTCGCAAAAGTAGTCCCGTTGTGCGGGGCGTCCGCGCAGGGAGCTTCCGGGGATGCTAAAATTCATGTATGCGTCGCATGAAGGTGTTTCTTTTTGTTGTGCTATTTATTGTCTTGCCGCAATTCGCGACGGCGCTCCTCGTCACCAAGCCGGTGACCATTAACGGCGACCTTAATGTGACGGGCGCTCTCTCCAAGAGCTCCGGCTCGTTCGTCATCGACCATCCGCTCGACCCGAAGAACAAACTCCTCTATCACTCGTTCGTCGAGTCGCCGGAAGTGAAGAATGTATATGTCGGGCGTGCGACGCTCGATGACGCCGGCGAAGCAACGATACAACTACCCTCGTATTTTCTCGCTCTCAACAAAGATTTCCGCTATTTCGCCACGCCGGTAGGGAACAGCATGCCGGACTTATATCTTTCCATCGAAGTGAAACCGCGGATATTCGGACTCGTCGGTGCGCCCGTGTTTACCATCGCGGGCGGTGCCCCGGGCGGATATGTTTCGTGGATGGTTACGGGCGTGCGCCACGACGCCTACATCCTCGCAAATCCTGTTATTCCCGTAGTTGAGAAAGCCCCCGGGACTCCATATGCGCAGGGCATGTACGTCCACCCCGGTTTGTATGCGACGAGCACGAATCAAAAATAGCATGAGACCCCGCATCATCATTGTTGTCGCACTATGTATTGGAGGAGGAATTGCGCTTACACCCGTAGTGCGCGCGGCGCTTACGGTGAATGCGAACTTACTGGCGAGAAGCACCTTTGACATCACCGGCTCCATCTCCAAAGGCGCGGGCTCGTTCGTCATCGACCATCCGCTCGACCCGAAGAACAAACTCCTCTATCACTCGTTCGTCGAGTCGCCGGACACGCTGAATCAGTACGACGGTACAGCGACGCTCGACGTAAACGGCGAAGCGACAGTTCAACTGCCGGATTATTTTGAAGCGCTCAATACAAATTTCACCTATCAATTCTTTCCCATGAAGGTTCCGATGCGGGGGCTCTACATCAAACAGAAGATAAAAGATAATGCGTTCGTTATCGCGGGTGGAACGCCGGGCGAGCAGGTGTCGTGGATGGTGACCGGCGTGCGCCACGATCCGTACGTCCTCGCCTATCCGATACTACCCGAGGTGGAGAAGGGTCCGAATGCGCTTCTTGATAAGGGCGAATGCATTTTCGAACCGCTGTGCAAGTGAGTCATCCCGTCCACCTTCTTTTACAGTGACCAGAGAGTACGTATCATTGCATGTTTCCGGTTGCGACGATCGCAGCAATGAACCGAGTGTTAGTCATCGTACAAGTACCCGGCCCCATCACTTCGAACGTGCGTACGTAGAACGGCGGCTGTACTTCTTTTGTATTTTTAACCGTACGAACAACACCGCTATTCGGAGGCGCGCACGAAAGGGCATTTTCCGGGTAAAGCGTCGAGTCGAGGGTGACCGTGAATTTGGAGCCGACAGGATACGAAAGCGCTTTCCCGTTGTCGGCTACCGTTATTTCTCCCTGCCCGGACTCCGGAGCGGTGAGAGCGATACCTTCTTGGGTTACGTCCGTTCGCAAGTCGCCGGGATAATTGCCGCGGAAGTAGAGAAAAGCAAAAACCCCCGCGACGAGAATGGCGAGGACAACAACTATCGTACGGTTTGATGCACGCATTGAGCAATAATACATGCATATTTTCAACATTCAATTATCATTTCACGCACTCCGCTAGGGACGCCGCAGGGACGGCGTTCCGCCGCCGCATCGCCGGCGGAGGTACCGTCACGAGACGGCATACCGTTTCAAATGTCGGACGCGTTGCTCTCGGATTTCACGAATGCCCGGATTTCTCGAATGAGATCATCTTGTGACATCGTAGCCCTGAGCGAAGAGTAGGCTCGGTAATTGCGCAGAACGAGGTCACGAGCCGCCGCGCTCGGAGATTGTACCGAGACGGTCGCCCCACCCGCAGACGGGTTCTGAGCCAAAAAGAGCGTGGGGTACGCGGAGTGCGTGAGGAACAAAGTTCGCACCGACACGTCGAAAGGTACACCGCGTCGTACGAGAGTCGCATGGTACGCGTTGATGGATGCGATGGAGAGAATGATTTCGTCGAGTCCGGCCGAACGGTCTTCGTACATGAGCGCGAGCTCGACGAGGTTGCCGTGATCTTGCTCGGCCGGGCCTGCTGTCTCAGCAAGTGCCGCGCGCAGGTAGGCCACCGCATAGTCCTCGCGCAGCTCGGCGGATGAACGGAGCAGGGCCTGCTCGGCAGCGGCGATCGTCGGATGAGCGACGGCAAAGGCGTCGATTTTCTCCAGCGCGCGTATCCGTCCGACGTCGCTGCCAACCGTCGGGCACATATAAAACATCATGGGATCTACTCGCAACAGTTTCAATCGGTACGTACTTCCGATATACGAAAAATACGAAAGCCGCCCTTTAGTGTCAGCGTCGATTAGCCGGAAGAACATCTCGTTTATGAAAGCGGGCATCACATTCGGAATTCCCGGCCGCTCAACGAACGCATACGGTCCGGGCAGCGCGCCGAGGCAGAAGCTCGATGAAAGCACGACCGTTCGCGGCATCGGTGCCTGGAGCATCTTTTGGAGCAGCGATCTGATCTCGACTGCCCGGGAGCGCGCACTTTCCGACATTGCGGAGGAGGGTAGTGAATCGGGAAGAGCGGGAACGGCGATATCAGCGGAGTCGCAGCGTTCAAATGCACCCGCGAAGCACGCGCTCCGCTCTGCAAGCTGTGCTTGCACTTCGCGTATGCGCTCATCCACGTTCGCAACGCCAGCAAAAAGCGCATCCGACGTAATAAAGCCGCCGAGCCCGGATATGGAGAATGATGTCGTCAGGACCTGTTTCAGTGAACTGTCGAAAGAACGTACGTCGGTCTCCTGCGCCGCGATGCTCGCGCGCTGCCGGTCCTCGTAGAGACGCAGATTGGCCTCGGAGGGAGATGCTATAAATTGCCGCCGCGCACGCTCGAGCACTGGAAGTGTCGCGAGGAATGTGACCGGGTAGAGCGAAGGAACGAGTGTCGCGTCGGAACTCGTCGCTTGAACAGCCGCCGTAAGTTTCTGGCTTTTTTCGAGTTCCCCAACGGCACGTTCAAGAGCGTCTGGGTCCACGCCGGGAAGGCCGAGCAGGGGGAAGCGCTGCGCAGCGGCTCGCGCGTACGCGAGCCGAAGTGCGCGGAGCGCGTCGCTATCTGCGGCCGGTATACCGGCTTTCGTGAGAGCATCCGAAAAATAGGCAGCAGCGAGACGATCGTGTTCGCGCGCCTGCCATGCAAATGCGAGCACAACCAGCACGGTGAGCGCCAGTAGCAGGGCAAGTAACGAAAAGCGGCGGGTCAATCGGAACGCCATGAATACTGATATTAGCATAGCGCGATTCCTCTTGCGCCTGAGAAGATGTATACTAGAAAAGATTGCCGCGCAG
>Ga0155400_136_pt1 | contig 28787 bp, 32 predicted proteins | sample RifCSPhighO2_02_FD_106368 | JGI IMG/M metagenome (GOLD analysis project Ga0155400, IMG submission 106368) | Candidatus Kaiserbacteria bacterium RIFCSPHIGHO2_02_FULL_55_20
AAAGTTACACCAAGGCCAGTCGACCTTGTTTGATACCCCAGCATGACGACATACCTCGTCAGCTTGCTGCGAGGTAGTTGATTTGTCCTAATGGCAACACTTTACACACAACAAGGCAAGAACGTATTCCGAACATGGATGCTCATGGGCGTCTTTCTCGCGCTCGTGATAGGGGTGGGATTCGTCATGTCGCAGTATTACGGCAATTCGGGCATTCTCTACATCGCCGTTGCATTCTCGATAGTGATGAACGTGAGCGCGTATTGGTTCTCCGACAAGGTCGCTATCGCTTCGGCAGGTGCCAAGCCCGCCGACGAAAAAGAATATCTTGAGCTGCATCGCATCGTCGAAAATCTCGCCATCACCGCCGGGCTTCCCAAGCCGCGCGTCTATATCATCAATGACGCCGCTCCAAACGCATTTGCATCCGGCCGTGATGCCAAGCACGCGGTCATAGCCGTGACGACGGGTCTTCTTTTGACGCTCGACCGTCCGGAACTCGAGGGTGTGCTCGCACACGAGCTCTCGCATGTCGGCAACCGCGATATTCTCGTCATGACCGTTGCGGTCGTACTTGTAGGTTTTCTTGCCGTCATCTCGGATATTGCACTGCGCATGAGCATGTTCGGTGGAAATCGGGACAGAGACAACAAGAATCCGATTATGTTGATTGCGGTCATAGCGGCCATGATTCTTGCCCCTATTGCAGCCAAGCTCATTCAGCTCGCGATATCGCGCAAACGCGAATTCCTTGCCGATGCATCGGGTGCCTTGCTCACACGGTACCCCGACGGACTCGCCTCTGCGCTCACGAAGATTGGTGCGTACTCGGCACCCATGCAGCGCGCATCGTCTGCTACCGCGCATCTTTTCATCTCGAATCCGTTCGGCGCACAGAAGGCGGGGGCATTCGTCGCAAAAATGTTCAGCACGCATCCGCCCATGCAAGAAAGAATCGCAGCCCTGCGGGGTATGGATATCTGATCATGCATACGACTGAGCTATCCGAGGATACGGGAAAACATTTCACGCGGGAGGGAAGGTTTATCCGGACCGATGCGTGGAAAAAAGAGGGGAGGTATGTAGACCTCTGGAGCGTCGTGCACGTGCTCTCAGGCATCGCGCTCGGATTCTACCCGCGTTATTTCGGTTTCAGCATGCTCGCAACGTTCGTCATCGTCACGCTGATTCTCATCATGTACGAGATGTTTGAGGTCATCGTAAAGATAGAAGAGTATCCGACGAACCGCGTTACTGACGTCCTCTTCGGATTGGTCGGATTTGCCCCGGTCTATTTCGCCGACCAGTATCTGGGAAGCACGGCGAGTATTTTCCTCTGCGGCATCGCGACCACGCTCGTCACCGTCGTGAGCATCATCGGGTGGGCTTCTTCCTACAAGGCTTCAGTGCTTGAGGGTAAGATGCGCGACAAATTTATCCACGAGCGTGATTTGTTGCGGGAACGACGGTTACGGTTCGCCGCGCATAGGGAGCGCCGCCGCCGGGCGAGGCGCATGCGCGGCCAGCCGCATTGATCAGTATGCGCAAAGGTTTCTTTCTGGTATAACGAGGGTGGTTGGAGGCGTCGGATAGTGGTTTATTCCACCGCCTTGGAAAGGCGGCATACCGCAAGGTATCGTGAGTTCGAATCTCACCGCCTCCGCATCCGATGTAAAGGCGCCCTTGTGGGCGCTTTTACATCGGGAGGACGAGATTCGAAAGACGGAGCGCGACGGCGCGAGTCGGGCCGTCTACAGGTGCCTATCAAAAACAGATAGGCGTCGCGCGAATTTTCAGCAGAAAATTACGCGTGACCGAATCTCTCCGCCTCCGCCACATAACCCCAACACTCTGGTAAAATACCTGCATGGATACGTCCGATGCAGACAGGACGCTTGCGGAGCTTGGAGCCAAGCCATCCCCGAGCGAGGAGCACGGGCTGTCTTTGGTCCGCGACGAAGACAGGCTGATTTTCAGCCCCGGCATCAGTACCGCGGGTTTTGCCGAGATAAGGATGGCCCGGCAACGCCTTGACCGAAAGGTCATCGCGACAACGATAGACGAAAAAGGGCTCGCATTTGCCAGAGAGATTATTACGAGTCTCGGATTGCAGCATCAGGTAGAAACGAAATCAGAAGACCTGCGGGGAGAGTGGAAGTACCCGGCAAACTATTTTGACTTCATCTATGCGCGTCTCGTCTTGCACTATCTACCTGTTCAGGACCTGGAAGTCGTTTTGAAGAATTTTGCAAAGTCGCTGAAGCCCGGCGGCAGAATATTTGTAGTTGTGCGCTCGGTAAAAAACGTGAACCCAAATGACCCGCATGTGCGGTTCGACCCTCACACGAAGTTAACGACGTATCCTCACTACGATACGAACGGGGGTCTCATATCCACGAACGTGCGATATTTTCATACTCCCGAAAGTATAAAAACACACCTGGAGACCGCAGGACTCAATGTGGGTGACATACAAGAGTATCAGGAGCAGTTGTACAGAGATTTCATGCGCAAAGACATGTCTCCGCATACGGACCACGTCATCGAGCTTGTGGCTACGAAACCATGACAAGCAATACAGTTCACTGTCATATCTATACACACCATCAACTCGACACGCGGTGTGTGCAGGATATGATTGACGCACTATGACCGTCGTAACCATTTGGCCGATTCTCGCTGCAGGAGTGTCCTCCGTACTCATCGGGTGGATTTGGTATCACCCGCGCGTTTTTGGCACGACCTGGATGCGTCTTGCAAATGTAACGCCTGAGATGGCGGAGCGCGGAAAAAAAATGATGCCGGTCTACGCATTTGTCGGCTTGTGCGCAAGCATGCTCATCGCGTACGTTATGAATTACGTTGGCATTGCGTTCCAGATTTACGATTGGGTCGGCGCCGTCTTTGAACTTGCGCTCTGGTCCTGGCTCGGCTTTGTAGTGCCCATCCTGCTCGGCTCGGTCTTGTGGGAGCAGCGGCCGCTCAAACTCTACTTCATCAACGTTTTTTACTGGCTTGTCTCTTTCGTCGTGATGGCGCTCATTCTTGTCCTTGGTTCGCAAACGTCCGTCGCAAGTTCCTACGACGCACAATTTGACGCGAACGGACAATACCTCAGCGAGTAGCGCGAGGAGAATATGAGACGTTATCTCACGATAATCGCTCTCGCAGCGATTTTTCTTTTTGGTGTGGTCGCGTATGGCGTTTATCGCGAGCCGACCGCGACATTGGCCGAGACCCAAGGATTGCGGACGATACAATTGAAAGGCCAGACCATCCGTGTATCGGTCGCCGATACCGGAGCATCGCGCGAACGGGGTTTGAGCGGCCGTCGCGCCCTCGCCCAAGATGAAGGAATGCTCTTCGTCTTCCCGAAAGACGGGAAATACGCGTTCTGGATGAAAGATATGCACTTCCCGATAGACATCCTTTGGCTCGCTGCGGATGGGGGTGTCGTATATATGGCTCAAAACGTGTCGCCCGACAGCTTCCCGCGGACCTTCCGACCGGATGTGCTCGCGAGGTACGTTTTGGAGCTCCCGGCAGGGTATGCGAAAGAGTATAATATCACTATCGGCGACAGGGCGACGTTTTAGAGGAGTTATCCACTTTCACAGAAAGAGGAGAGGCACTCTTGCGGCGATACAATGAATCTCCCAATTAAGAACAATTATTAAGATAGTTGAAATGCGCATGACAACAAGAACCGCAAAACGCGTGGGTGGAGCAAGAGTCGCCGTATTGCCTGCCGGTGACACCGCAGCGATGCGAGTGTACAAGAAATATCTGCCCAACATCCAGAAACGCGACGGGCGCGTTGTCCCTTTTGAATTTTCGAAGATGGTGAACGCCATCCACAAGGCGATGCTCGCATCCAGCGAGGGTTCTGAAGACGAAGCGGCGGTCGTCGCGCATAAAGTCGCCGGCGAAATGATGCGCATCAGCAAGATATACAAAAATTTTCTCCCTACAGTCGAGGGTTGTCAGGATGAAGTCGAACGTCAGCTCATTCTTTCCGACTACGTGGGTGCTTCCAAAGCATACATTCTGTACCGCGCAGAGCGCTCGAAGATTCGCAAGGAACAGGGTGAAGTGCCGGAGCATGTGCGCAAGCTTGCGGAGGAGTCAAAGAAATATTTCAAGAACAATCCGCTGGGAGAATTCGTTTATCTGCGCACGTATGCGCGATGGATAGAAAGCGAGCAGCGTCGCGAGACATGGATCGAGACCGTAGACCGGTATGTCGGATTCATGAAAGAGAATATCGGTGACAAGCTCACGAAGCGCGAGTATACGGAAGTGCGGGAGGCAATACTCTCGCAAGAAGTGATGCCGAGCATGCGCGCGATGCAATTTGCTGGAGGACCTGCGCGCAAGTGCAACACCTGTTTCTACAACTGTTCGTTCACCGCGCCGGTCAAGCTCGAAGATTTTGCGGAAATCATGTACCTCTCGATGCAAGGGTGCGGTGTCGGTTATGCGGTAGAAAGTCAGAACGTTCAGCAGCTTCCTCAAATTGAAAAGCAGATAGGCGAGAAGCTCACCACGCACGTCGTTTCCGACACCAAGGAGGGTTGGTGTGATTCGCTCACTCTCGGATTGCGCACGTGGTACTCCGGCAAAGACATTGATTTTGATTTTTCGATGATTCGTCCCGCCGGCGCACGACTGAAAACGATGGGAGGCAAAGCATCCGGACCGGAACCGCTTCGCTCGCTCCTCGCATTCGCCCGCGAAAGAATTCTCAAACGCCAGGGACGACGTCTGCGCAACATCGACGCGCACGACGTCATCTGCAAAATAGGCGAGTGCGTGGTCGCCGGTGGTGTACGCCGCACGGCTATGATTTCGCTCTCAGACCTCGACGACGTGGAGATCCGCGACGCCAAAAAAGGTCAGTTTTTCCTTACGGATCCGTACCGGAGCGTCGCCAACAATTCCGCCGTATACGAGACGAAACCGACGAACGCGGAACTGATGGATGAGTGGGTGGCGCTGATGAAAAGCGGCACGGGTGAGCGCGGCATCTTCAATCGCGGAAGCCTCGACAAGACGATGCCGGAGCGCCGCCTCAAGTACCTGCAGAAAAAGCACGGCAAGAAGAACGGCTTCATCGGTCAGGTTGGGACGAATCCCTGCGGAGAGATCATCCTGCAGTCCAAAGAGTTTTGCAATCTTTCCGAGGTCATCGCACGCGCCGAGGATACCGAGGCGGCGCTGTTGCGCAAAGCAAAACTCGCGACACTCTTGGGCACGTACCAATCGACGCTCACCACCTTCAACTACATATCAAAAGACTGGAAGGACAATTGCGAGGCGGAGCGCTTGCTCGGAGTTTCTATCACGGGTCAGTGGGACTCGCCGGTAGTCCGTGACGCAAAGGTCATGCGCAAAATGCGCGCGGCGACCGTGAAGGCGAATGAAGCGTATGCAAAGCGCTTCGGTATCCCCGCGTCCAAATCGATTACATGCGTCAAACCGTCGGGCACCGTGTCGCAGACATTTGATTGTTCGTCGGGCATTCATCCGCGCCACTCGCAGTACTACATCCGCCGTGTCCGTATCAGCGCGACCGATTCGCTCTTCAAGATGATGCGCGATCAGGGTGTCGTCGCGTTCCCCGAAGTAGGGCAGAACGCGAATGAAGCGACGACATTTGTTCTCGAGTTCCCGGTCAAAGCGCCGTCGGGCTCGGTCTTCAAGAACGACCTCACCGCAATGCAGCAGCTTGAGTACTGGAAGATGGTCAAGTTGAACTACACCGAACACAATCCTTCGGCAACTATCTCGGTAGGGGACGAAGAGTGGGTCGCGGTCGTCGCGTGGATTTCAGACAACTGGGATATCATCGGCGGGCTATCATTCTTGCCGCGTGAGAATCACGTCTACCGTCTCGCTCCATATGAAAGCATCGACAAAAAAACCTACGAGCGCCTTGCGGCGAATTTCCCGAAGATAGACTACTCGAAGCTCATCATCTACGAGCGCACCGATGAGACCGACCAGAAAAAAGAATTGGCGTGCGTGGGCGGGACGTGCGAAATAATATAAAAGAAAGCGCCCGACGAACCGAAAGGCCCGCGGGCGCTTTCTCATGTTCGTCGGGCTTAGCCGATTAAGCCACCAGCAGGAAATAGAAATTGCGGTATTCCACAACATCGCGCGCAACTTCGGGCAGCGTCTTGTCGTGATGGCCGCCACGATAACGGTCATGGACGAGGGCCATGACGAGACCGTTTCTCTCGCCTTCTTCGCTGTCGTCGCCCGACAGCTTGCGGCAGGACTTCGCCATATCTTGCCGGGTATGAGCCCCGAAATCGACGTTGTCGGCGAAGATAATGTCATGGCACTGCTGCCTCGTCTCGGCGTTGGTCGCGGCTAAGTGTTCGAACAGCCACGGCTTCGGGCTGAAATAGCCGTTGAGAAAGTCCGCCATGTCGTCGGATTGCAGCGGCGGACGCCGGGATGGCGTACCCGCTTGAGCTTTCGCGGTATTCATCTGGAAAGACCTCCGAGTTGTGAGTCTGACAGTTCGGTACGCACAACAGTAGCGGTATTTTCTTTTTTGTAAAGCCATGGCATAATGCTCGTCTGCATTAGGCAGCCGCTGTCCCGCCTTGGCGGGATAGAGGAAAGTCCGGACACAGGCCCGAGCAATCGGGCAGCAGGGTAGCGGGTAACGCCCGTCCGCCGCGAGGCGAGAGATGCGAACAGTGACGGTTTTTCGCGAAAGTGAAAAACCGCCCTCCGAAGCTTTATGCGTAGGAGGGCGAGCTCGGGCAATAAGCATGAGGTCCTTCTTCGCGTAAAGCTTCGAAGGACACCTCTCGCCGAAGGCTCGAGGTGCAACGGCAAAATTCTTACTTCTGTGCAAGGCCGTGTCCAGCACTTTCTTAGAATTCTAGAAAGTGCTGGAAGAGCCGCTTGAGGTGAATGGCGACATTCATCCCAGATACATGGTTGCCCACGACAGAATCCGGCTCATCGATGCAGTGCACAGCCCGCCTCACGGCGGGTTTTGCAATATGTGATACCATCGCCCCATGAGAACTGCGGCAATATTCGACAGGATAGCGGAGTGGAGCATGGTGTTTCTCGTCACGCTTTTACCCGTTTTCTTCATCCCGGTCCTGTGGATTTCGACGATGCAAGCGAAGATGGTTCTCATCATCGCATTACTTATTATCGCCACCACAGCGTGGGTTGTAGCGAGGTTTATAGAAGGCAGCGTGCGTCTGCCGAAAAGTCTTATTCTCGCCGCGGGGTTGCTTATCCCTGTTGCGTACGTACTTTCCGTCGCGTTTTCGGGGGCCGCACAGAAATCTCTTGTGGGAAATGGGGTCGAGCAGGACACACTTGCGTTTACGCTCATCCTGTATGCGGGGCTCGTCCTTTCGGCGCTCATCTTTTCCGGCGCCCGCGGCGCCGGCATAAAAGCGCTTCAGGGTCTGTCCATCGGCGTTTTTTTCCTCATGTGTATCCAGGTCGTTCATATAGCGATTCCGGATCTCAGTCTCGGCGGTGTCATTGCGACGGCGGCAGGGAACGCCTTCGGTACCTGGCACGAATTCGCCATTCTCCTCGGGTTTTTTATCGTTTTGGGGCTCGGCATCCGCAACACCGGCGTCGCTGCCGGGTGGAGGCGCTACGCGTTGTATGCGATGTGTATTCTTTCTGCGGCGTTCCTCGTAGTCGCAAACTTCTTCGATGTGTGGCTGGTCGTCTTTCTCGCGGGAGCGATAGCTCTCGTATCGGAACTCAGGTCTTCGCATGCGCACCTCGGATGGAGCTCCTTTTCTTGGAAGTCGCATGGAATATGGACGTCGGTCGTTCTTCTCGCGCTCTTTTCAATAGTTTTCGGCACGTTCATTAATAGCGTGCTTCCATCGCGTATTCACGTCGTCAACGTGGAGGTGCGTCCTTCCTGGAGTGGAACGATGCAGATCGGAGAATCCGCCCTTACACGTCCCGCATCTCTTTTCTTCGGCGTCGGTCCCAACACATTCGGGCGTGAGTGGAGTCTTTACAGGCCGCTGGGCGTGAATCAGACTGTTTTTTGGGACGCAGATTTCGCGACGGGCGTGGGATCTATCCCGACATCGTTCATAACGACCGGGATTTTCGGGATACTTGCCTGGCTTTCGTTCGTCGCCGCATTGTTCTGGAACGCCACGCGATCCCTGGTCCGGCTCAAAGGCGACGCTCCTGATGTGCTATACACCGCCGCACTCGGGCTGTCCTCGGTCTATCTCGTTGTGTTTTACGTGTTCTACGTTCCCGGGCCTGCGCTAAGCCTGCTCATGTTTTTGTTTATCGGGCTATTCGTTGCTTTTTCTGTCCACGCGGGCAGCGTCGGTACTTTTTATGCGGTATTGCGCGAGAACACGTTGCGAAGCTCTGGATTGGTAATGTGCCTGGCTCTGTTCGGGGTCGGCATGATCTCTGCGTTCGTCGGAGTGTCCAGGGTGCTTGCAGCGGATATACTGCTGAACCGCAGCGTGGTCACCTATAGGCAAACGCAAGATGTTCAGGCCGCGTCAGCCCTCGTTGACGACGCTCTCCGGATCAATCCCCACAATGCGCGCGCGCACCGGACGGCCGTGCAGCTCGGCCTCGTTCTCCTGGACAAATTGTCGGCACAAAGTGACGCAAATAGTGAGGAGGCGCGTGCCCGGCTTCAATCAACGCTTGAAGTCACCATACAGCACGGTCTTTCGGCAGTGCGCAGCAACGAGGACGACTACCAGAACTGGCTCCAGCTCGCAGGCCTCTATCAGCAGCTTGCAGGAGTGAAAGTCGCCGGCGCGTATGACGAGGCGCGGGCGGCATATGAGCGCGCTCGAGAGCAGAATCCGTCGAGTCCTGTTCCGCTGTTCCAATTGGCACAGCTCGAACTTCTCGAAAATCACCAAGATGCGGCGCTGGAAGCACTGGAACAAGCCGTGCAGCTCAAGCCGGACATTGCTGCGGCTTACTATTTGGCCTCACAGATTTACGCGGCGCAGAATGACCTGAAAAGCGCTTTCGCCTCCGCTGCACTTGCAACACAGTACGCGCCCGAAGACGCCCGTGCATGGTACAACTCCGGCGCTATTTCGTACGCCGCCGCGGATTATGCAAACGCCATTTCAGCACTGGAAAAAACGCTTGTGCTCGAGCCGAACAACGCCAACGGCGCGTACCTGCTCGGCCTGTCGTATTATCAGTCCGGCCGCGCCGGCGATTCTCTGAGAATGTTCGAGGCGCTCGACAGGCTTGACCCCGGTCAGGCAATCGTAACAAAGGCGATAGAGGACCTTCGCGCGGGCCGGAATCCGGTTGCCGCGCCCGCCGATACACGCGCGCCGGCAAAATAACCCGTATGGTGAATCGCGCTCTAAGGTTTCTTTCGTATGAGGTACGCGGGCTTCACTCCGCCGTCTACGTAATCGCCCTTTCATCCCTCCTTTCTTCGCTTTTGGCGCTTCTGCGTGACAGGCTTCTTGCGCACGAGTTCGGCGCGTCGGCAACGCTCGATATTTATTACGCGGCCTTCCGTATCCCGGACCTCATTTTTGTGGGAACCGGCGCGCTTGTGTCCGTCTATATACTCATTCCCGCGCTCGCAAGAAGGTCCATACAGGAGCAACACGCCTATATCGACACGGTACTGATCGGATTTTCCGCGATTGCCGTCGCGGTCTCTACGGTAGCCGCACTGCTTGCTCCCGCGATACTATCCGCACTGTTCCCGGAAATTACCGCCGCCGGACATTCGGAAACACTTGTCGGGCTCACACGCCTGATGCTGTTGCAGCCGATTTTTCTCGGCTTATCCAACATTTTCGGGGCGATAACGCAGATACGTCAGCGCTACGCGCTCTATTCGCTCTCGCCGCTTTTGTACAACGTAGGCATCATATTCGGAATCCTCGTTTTTTATCCGCTGTGGGGGCTGACCGGTCTTGCGCTCGGAGTGGTGTTCGGCGCATTCATGCATGTCGGCATCCAACTCCCGTCGGTACTCTCTGACGGATTTCTCCGCGCGGTGCCGTCGAGGTTTAAAGCAGGGGACTTTATGCAGACGGTCGCCATCTCCATACCGCGAGCTCTCACCCTTTCCATGAACCAGATATCGTTCATCGGGCTTACGGTGCTCGCGGGCATGCTCGTGCCCGGGTCAATTGCCGTGTTCATGTTTGCGTTCAATCTTCAGGCCGTTCCGCTTGCGATAATCGGTGCTTCGTACTCCGTGGCCGCGTTCCCGATTCTCGCCGCTGCGGTAGCGCGCGGAGACCGCGCAGCTTTTATCGAGCATATCGCCAATGCGGCCCGGCTCGTTGTGTTCTGGTCGCTTCCCGCCACGGCCCTCATCATCGTACTGCGTGCGCATATCGTACGCGTGATATTGGGGTCCGGTGCGTTCGACTGGACAGATACGCGGCTCACTGCTGCTGTTCTCGCGCTCCTTTCACTTTCTCTCACCGCTCAGGGGGTCACCTTTCTTCTGGTGCGCGGCTATTATGCGGCCGGTCGCACGTTCGCTCCGTTCCTCGTCGCCTTGGGGAGTGCGGTCGCGACGGTCTCGCTTGGGGCCGTTCTTCTCGGTGTATTTGAGAATCGTTTCGTCCTGGATATCGCGCAAGGGCTTTTGCGGGTGGTCGGGGTGCCGGGCAGCACTATCTTGGCCCTCGCGTTCGCGTCGACCAGTGTCTCGATACTGAGCATGGTCGTGCTCGTTGTGCACTTCGAGCGCCGGTTCTCGGGGTTCCTCTCGCGCGTCTGGCGCGCGTGGGCACAGAGCGCAGTCGCGGCCCTCGGAGCCGGAGCGGGTGCATACGGCGTTCTTGTGGCGGTAGGTCCTATCACGCTCATCTCGACGACCGCTACGATATTTGTCCGCGGCTTTGCGGCCGGGCTGTTTGGGATTATAGTCGCTGGACTCGTGTATGCTCTTCTGGGGAGCCGCGAATTTGCGGAAATCGTCGAGGTCATTCGCGGGCGTCTCGGCGGCATCATCGTGCCTATTCCGCAAAGCGTTGTTGTTTCCTCTGAAGAGAGCAGCCCGCTGACATAACGGGGCAGGTCGCACACTAACAGGTATGAACATCAGAAATTTCAGCATCATTGCTCACATTGACCACGGCAAGTCAACGCTCGCGGACCGCATGCTCGAACTTACGGGCACTATTGAGCCCAGGCGTATGCAAGAGCAGGTCTTGGACAAGATGGACTTAGAGCGCGAACGCGGCATCACCATCAAGATGGCGCCCGTCCGTATGGAATGGAAAAAAGGAGACGTCACGTATGTGCTGAACCTTATTGATACTCCCGGCCATGTTGATTTCTCGTATGAGGTTTCCCGCGCGCTCACGGCCGTCGAGGGCGTCATACTCCTGGTAGACGCGACTCAAGGAGTCGAGGCGCAGACGCTCTCCGTGCTTGCCGTCGCAAAAAAACTTAACCGCGTCATCATTCCGGTCGTTTCCAAAATTGATGCACCGCATGCGCGGAGGGCGGAGATTACGACGGAGCTGGCCACGCTTCTTCACGTCGAGGAGTCACAGGTACTGGGTTGCTCGGGGAGGACGGGCGAGGGAGTAGCGGCGCTTCTTGATGCGGTTGTGGAGCGCGCGCCGCCGCCGGAGACCACCGAGACCGGCGCGCAAGGACTCATCTTTGATTTCGGCTATTCCGATCACCGGGGCATCATCGTGTATCTGCGTATCTTCGGCGGTCAATTCAGAAAAGGCGATTATCTCCGCTTTGTGGCCGCGGAAGCCGACTTCATCGCACTTGAGGTCGGTGTGCTCACACCCGGCGAGACACCCCGGGAATCCCTGGAATCCGGCGAAATTGGATACATTGTGACGGGCATAAAAAAGCCGGGCATCGCATCGGTCGGAGACACCATCACGCAGAGTAAGCGACCGGCTGCCGCACTTCACGGCTACCTTGCTCCGACGCCGGTCATTTGGGCGAGCGTCTATCCCGCAAGTCAGGACGACCTCACTATGCTGCGTCAGTCGCTCGACAAACTTAAGTTGTCGGATTCCTCGCTGTCGTACGAGGAAGAATCTTCCGGCGTAATGGGCAGAGGTTTCCGCTGCGGTTTTTTGGGAATGTTGCACCTTGAAATCATCGTGGAGCGTCTGCGCCGCGAATTCAACATGGAGCTGGTCGTTACTCAGCCGACGACCGTCTACGAGATTACGCGAACGGACGGTACCGTGGAGGAAATATATTCACCCGCACGTTTTCCGGACGATGGCACGGTGAAAAGTGTGCGGGAAAAATGGGCAAGTGTCACGATACTGACGCCGCCGCCGTATATCGGAGGCATTTCGCAGCTTTTGTACGACCACGAGGCGGAGGTAGGGAATACGGAAACGCTCCCCGACGGAAAGGTGGAACTTCACGCGCTGATGCCGTTGCGGGAGCTCATGCGCGGGTTTTTCGACCGTTTAAAGAGTGCTTCGTCGGGCTTCGCTTCGCTATCGTATGAGATACTCGGACTCCAGGAGGCGCACGTTGTGCGTTTGGACGTGTTGGTCGCCGAAGAGGCGGTGCCGGCATTCTCGCGCATTGTTTCGGAGAGACGCATCAACATAGAAGCCGAAGCGATGGTGGAACGCCTTGAAAAACTTCTTCCCCGGCAAATGTTTGAGCTGAAAATTCAGGCGAAAACGGGAGGCCGTATTATCGCTTCGCGCAGGAAATCGGCACTGAAGAAGGATGTCACGCAGCATATGTACGGCGGCGACATCACGCGCAAAATGAAGCTTCGCGAGAAGCAAAAGAAAGGTAAGAAGAAGATGCTGGCCCGCGGCAGGGTGGACATCCCGCACGACGTCTTTTTGAAAGTAGTCCGAGATAGCTAACGCAAAGATTAGAACAGGCCTGCGATCCACTCAGGAAGCCCGGGGGCGAAGAAAATGACCATACTGAGCGATATGAGGATGGCAACCACACCCCAGATCCACCGGAGGACTTTTTTAGTGCGTTTGTGAAAAAGGAAACTCATGACTTCGCTCGGGAACTGTTCTTTGCCGTCGCTGTCTGGCACTGCTGTGCTAGCGCTCAGTCTCGGGCCCGTCGGCCCTGCGAAGACGGCAAAAAACATTTCCACTTCGCTCCGTTAGTATAGTGGTACGATAGGCGTATGGCAATACGTTCGCGCAATGACCCCGTGCGCCTTTTTGGAAGGCGGCTTGTTCTGCTCACGCTTCTTTGCCTTATTGCCGTGGCGGCCGCCGGAGCGTGGAACGCATACGGCAAGGAGAAAGAGTCGCGCTCTCTCCGGGAGCAAGCGGAAATGCAGCTCGGCGACCTCTCGAAGCGGGAAGCGCAGCTTAACGGAGATATCGCCAATCTGGAGACTGACCGCGGCAAGGAGCAGGTGTTGCGCGAACAGTACGCGCTCGCAGCGCGCGGGGAAGGTCTCATCGTCATCGTCGATGCACCCAAGGCGACGCCGACGCAAGCGACATCTTCGGTACTGGAATGGCTGCACAAGGCGTTCTCGTGGTGGTAAAGAGAGTCCTCTGCGGCAGGAGATTTGGGAGAACAACATTTTTCTGCTGAAAAATCTGCTGTCTGCGGGAGAAGCCTGTGCGGGGTCTCCCAAATGTCCTGCCGACTCGCTTGGGTTCTGGAATTCTGTTACATTTTAGGGCACTCGCGGGTATAGTTTAGTGGCAGAACGAATGCTTCCCAAGCATTAGATCGGAGTTCGATTCTCCGTACCCGCACTAGGAGAGAGTGAAGTGAGAGCTAGCTCTCACTTCCGAACGACGACGTGCGGTCGAGCGAAGCGTTACCCCGCATACGTGGTCAACGATAAAATCTAAAGGTATTTTTTCCCGTACGTGCGCATGGCATCCGCGACTTTCTGAAATGCGGCGCCTTTGTTGCTCAATCGGTATACCCCGTGCGCCTTTACTTGCCTATGTTCTATGAGTCCCTCGCGCTCAAGGTGTTTCAACTTTTTAGCGAGTGTCCGCGAAGAGGCCTGGAGTGAACACGCCAGTTCGCTGTAGCGTTTGGGGCCTTCCAAAAGGTCCCGCAAAATAAGAATGGAGCACGAGTCGCCGAGCAAACCGACGACCTTGCCGATGGGGCAGTTAGCCGCAGCCTTTTTCATAGATATCCCCATGCTAGCACAACTTTGTCTACTGTACAAAGTAAAGTGAATAGACTATGATGGACGCAAGCTTTACAAAGTAAACATACAGCATTATGGATTACACCAAACTGGCGTCGCAGGGAACCGTCGAGAAGACCGCAGAGGCACTCAAAAGCCGCCGGTTTACGCCTATCATCGTGGAAACCGCAAAGGAGGCATTCGACACGATACAAAAATTAATACCAAAGGGCGCATCGGTAATGAACGGCTCGTCCGCGACGCTTGAAGAGATCGGCTTTGTCGAATATTTGAATTCAGGAGCGCACGGGTGGAACAATCTGCATGAGGCCGTGTTGAAGGAAGAGAATGCGGAAAAAAGAGCACACTTGCGCAAACACGCCGTGGTTTCCGACTACTATCTCGGAAGCGTGCATGCTGTTACCGAGGGCGGCGAGATGCTCATTGCATCAAATACCGGAAGCCAGTTGCCGCATCTCTCCTATACCTCGTCAAATCTTATCCTTGTGGTCGGCACTCAGAAAATCGTTCCGGACCTAGCGGCAGCATTTCTGCGCCTCGAAAAGCACGTTATGCCGCTCGAGGACGAACATATGAAGAAGCTCTACGGAATGGGCACGCAGCACAATAAGACCACCGTTCTTCACGGAGAAAGCCCAATGATGAACCGCTCGGCGACCGTTATTCTGGTAAAAGAGAAACTAGGATTCTAGACAAGTACGATTAGTGATATAATCAATCAACTTAAGAAATAACAACAGACCTATGGCAACAAAAGCTCAAGTCACCATTTATTCAACACCGACCTGCCACTTTTGCCACGCAGCGAAGGAGTTCTTCACGGCGAATAGTGTCGCCTTCACCGACCACAACGTCGGCACTGATCTCGCGAAGCGTAAGGAAATGATAGAGAAAAGCGGACAAATGGGAGTACCGGTCATTACCGTGGGCAGTGACCTCATCGTCGGCTTCGACGAATCAAAATTGCGCGAGCTCCTGGCCGTGTAGTGCCCTCGTCCGGAATCGGACCGAAATCGTACCCTTAGGACGGGTCCGCACTATCCATTGTGCTACGAGGGCGCGTTAGTACTGTACCATTTTGGAGTACAATAGGAATTATCTATGTCCGCATCGTATGCATACCTGACCGGAGACGCGCTTCTGCTGATTGTCTGGCTCGTCTTTTTCTTCATACGAAAAGACCTTCGCAAGCAGCAACTCGTCGTCAGCCTCGTCTCGGCCCCGCTCGCGCCCATCTCGGAAGTATTCTGGTTCTAAAAAGATTACTGGCGACCGCCCTATGCATTCGCGGTTTCTATCGGCGGCGTGCCTGTCGGGATTGAAGAGGTACTCTTTGCATTTCTCATCGGCGGGATTGCGGCAGTCATCTATCAAGTAGTTTTCAGCAAAAGATGTGAACGGGGAGAGAGGCTCGTGGGGATAACGCTCTTTGTTCTCGCTTTGACCGTTGCCGCGTTTCTCGTACTCAAGCATTCGGGATTTAACACCATTTGGGCAAGCACTGACGCACTTTTTTTGGGAGCATTTCTTATGATTGCGATCAACCGCTCGCTTTTTGTGGATTCGGTCATGAGTGCAGTATTGATTGTCGCCCTTGTGTATCCTTTGTATTGGGTTCTCTTCGCCGTCTTTCCCGAGGCACACACTATTTTCTGGGTCAGTGGCGGGCTTTCGGGCATCAACCTACTCGGTGCGCCCGTCGAAGAAATGGTGTGGTTTGCTGCCTGGGCAATGTTTGCAGGTATCTTGTACAGATTTTATAAAGGGAGTACGTCAGCGAAGGTGTTACTATAAAACGGTATGGATACGGAACACGACCAGCAGCAGGAAATATACCGCCTCGTGAAGGAGAACAATCGCATGCTGCATTCCATGCGGCGCAATGCATTGTGGGGCGGAATATTTAAATTCATCTTTTGGGCAATAATCTTTATCGCGCCGCTCTGGTTCTATATGACATATCTGGCACCGGTCGTGCAGGACATGGTGAAAACGGTCCAACAAGTACAGGGGACGAGCGCAAAGGCACAGGCACAATTCGGCAGTTTCCAGGAGATGTTGAAGCAATTGCAGCAGAAGTTCCCGTCGGCCCAGTAGTAGAAATAGCAGGGTGAAATGTGGTACAGTGGCTCTGCGCTTGGGTAGCTCAGTTGGTAGAGCGCGGTCCTGAAGAGACTGAGGTCCCCGGTTCGATCCCGGGCCCAAGCACAAAAATGGTCGGCCCGGACCTCATTCGGGCCGGGCCTTATCATGGATTCTCCTCAGATCGGCTCGGGCGTCTGACGCGAGGAACACTGCGTATATGAGCCACCCAAACACGGTGCAGCTCACGCAGACGAAGAGGTGCATCGCGAACGGCGTATCCGCGTAGCTTTGCGGATGGTCCGTGAGCGAAATCCGGCGAAAGAACCACCAAATCGTAAATCCTGCGAACGGCCAGGTGATTGCCAATGTTGTCACCACGATTTCGATGTACATGGGGACTTCAACCCCAAAGAACCAGAGCATGAATGCCTCCCATTCAGTTTGCTTGATGCCACAGTAACAGCGATGTCGTGCGTGTGTCAAACGCTACAGTCCGAGCGTATAGGTCATCGCGCCGCCGCTCTTGGAGAGCCACTTCGAGGTGTTGAGTTTTATCTCACGTGCCTTTCCGAGCTCCTGGTATTTCACAGAGCCTTTGGCGAGCGCGTAATCGAATATCTTCTTGGTAATCTCGACGTCCTTGAGACAGTACGCGCGGACTTTCTCTATCTCGCCCGCGCGCCACCATTGGAGCGATTGCGCGCCCGAAGCACTTTTCTTTTCTCCGAGCGTGCCTTCTGCTATCGAATCAAGTTTGAGGCGCCGCCCGATGGCTCCGTACACCTCCTGCATGATATCGAGGCTTTTTATTCTCGTGAGGTCGCCTGGGTAGTATTTGTTCAGAAGCGGAATATCAAAATGGTTGGAGTTATACCCGACGAGCACGTCGGTACGCTCCAATATGGGCCACATCTGTGAAAGCTCAGGTTCGAGGTAGCTCGAATAGGTGTCAGTTTCCGAATCGTGGATGCAGACTATCGCTATCGTGAGATCCGCCGGGTCGGAGGAGCCGACATCCGACATCCAATTCGCCGTTTCTATATCAAACGTGACTACTCGCATGGCGGGAGTATATCATCTTGTCCAATCAGGCGATTCCGCGCGGGTGGTCAATAAGGTGCTTTACCGTGTTCGGCCACCCGTCGAGCGGCATGTCCGAGAGAAGTGCGATTGATTGGTCCACCGAGTAACCACCCAATTCACGCAATTCTCTGAATGACAAGACGGCCTCTTCGATGATGTCGTTGTACTCCTGTACCAACAGTTCGTAGGCGAGTTCCGCGTAGTCCGGGTCTTTGTAGTATCTGTCGCGTGCCTCCTTAAGGTAGTCATACGAGCCGCCGGTTTTGTCGTACAATCCGCGGAAGCGCCTGAGATCTCCGGAGCCAGCATCCTTCAGCATAGCAGTTAGCTCATCCTTTGCCGCGTCGAGCGCCCTGTCGCGAATCATAAGTAGTTCCTCCTCCCGCAACTCTGACCGGACTTCCGGGTCAATCTCGTTTTTGATGCGGACTCTAATATTCTCTACGCTGCGTTTATGCACGTTGACCAAATCAAAAAATTCACGGAGCACCTTATTCTTGGCGTGCTCATGTTCGTGGGTGTGCACTCTGTCGACGGCAGGAACGTCACGCGCCACTGCGCTGTAGTACATGTCGTTTCTCTTGTCGTAGGCGAGAAAGCCGTGGAGCGTTTTATCGGACTCGTTTGCCTTCCCGGTTACCAAGTAGAGTTGCTCAACAGTCGGGCGGTCCACTACGATATCTATGCTCACTGGTCCGACTGAAATCCGCGCATTGTCTGCAGTTACGGTGCCCCTGCTCAGTTCATGGATGAGAGCCGAGTCGTCAGGGTATTTTTCGCGGAACGCCAGCGTCTTTTGATGTCTTTCTTTATATACGTACACAATATCGTGCACGGTGCCGCGAGCCGCATCAGAAAAGCCGTACCTGTCTGCAAAGAAGTCGCCGATATCCTTCAGGCGTTCGGTGTCAACGTCGGGGTCGTGCCCAATAGTACGCTCGATAAAAAGGCGGCATTGCATAAATGCTTTTCTCTGTCGTACCAACTTGTCTTTAAAAACGTCGAGCGCGGCTTTCTTCTTGTCATGTGGCAGGGAACGGAGACTCTTGAGTTCAGCGTCGGCATCAAATACGCCCTCGACGGGAGGATTAGTGACTGTTGAGAGTGTCATTTCACAATCAATGACCTGACGGAAGCCATCAGCGCTGAGGTTTTTGTCTTCTCCCTTGGCACGGAGCAGAGCATAACGGTCCCACGGCTCGGATGACAACTCGCGTGGGCGTTCGTCCCGCGGTTTTTGCCGCAGCATCTCATCCATATTATCCGAGCGAGCTGAAGAGGTGCTCGGCGATGCGGTCCGCGGGAAGTGTTATTTCGCCGCTCGTTGCGAGGTTTTTGACCGTGTAGCGACCGGAATCGCGCTCCGCTGCCCCGACCGCAATGACGAACGGTATTTTCATCTTATCGGCGGCCCGTATCTGATCGCCGATGCGCTTACCGGAGAAGTTCACAGCCACAGTGACATCCTCGCGGCGCAAACCTTGGGCCAGCTGAATGGCGTGGGACATCGCGTCAGATTCTACGATGCATATCATGAGCTCTGTTGATGGCGTGTATGTGGGGAGGAGGTTGTGAGTTTCGAGGAAGTCACGAGCCGTTACATCACCCATGCCGAATCCGACCGCGGGAATCGGTTCACCGCCGAAAAGGGAGAGGAGATTGTCGTAGCGGCCGCCGCCGAAGAGCGACCTGCGGTTGCTCTCATCGGTATCGAATACTTCGAACACCATGCCTGTGTAGTAATCAAAGCCGCGCGTGATAGATGTGTCGACAATCATATTACGCACACCCATGTGTTCGAGTGCTGTGCGCAGTTCCTCCAGATAAGCGGTCGAGGTAATATGTTCGAGTTCCTCAATAAGCTTCACCGCCTTTTCTTCGTGTGCGATAAGCGCAGTGAGCTCTTTTTCGAAATCGTCTATCTTTGCGCGACGGTCGAGGAGACGCGTGACATTGCCGGTGTATTCCTTGGCGATACCTACGGAGTGATATATGGCATCCAGAATGCGCCGGTCGGAAACACGTATCTCGAAGTTGCGCTCGTCGGCGCCAAGTGAGCGCATGATGCTATGTGCGACCGCGATAATCTCGGCATCGGCCTCTACACCCTCGACGCCGACGATGTCGGCGTTCAGTTGCCAGTGTTCGCGTAGGCGGCCTTTTTGCGGCCGCTCGTAGCGGAAGACATTGGGAATCGAATACCAACGCGCCGGCAGGGGAATGTCCCGCTGTCGCGCGGCTATCATGCGCGCAAGCGTCGGTGTCATCTCGGGACGCAATGTGACATCGCGCCCGCCGCGGTCGGTGAAGGTGTATGTTTGCTCGTTCACTATCTCTTCGGATGTTTTTGAGCGGTAGAGCTCAGACGGCTCCAGTATCGATGCGCTGTATTCCTCAAAACCAAAGAGTTCACATACGCGCTCCATGTGTTCGAACAAATACCTCTGGATAAACTGGTCTTCCGGATAGAAATCCCGGACTCCTTTGTAACTTTCAGTGGAGAGCTTATCGCGCTTGGTCATAAACGGCATTATACCCCGTAGTAGATTTTGGCGAAGTGCCCTTTGGCAAGGGCTATGCCCATCGCCAAAATTCACTACGGGGTTATACTATGGCCTCCATGAACCCCGTTAGATAATGCCCATTCGTTTTTTTGTAAAAATATTATGGTTAAGAATAGGATACCCACCGCTGGCACTCAAGACCTGTTATCTAACGGGGTGAAAACGATAGATGCCCGTTTTGAAGTACGCAAATCCAAGCCCGGGACGGGGCTGGGCCTTTTTGCGATCAGCGACATACAGAAGGGGGAATTCATTCTCGAATATACCGGGCGTAAGATACCTACGGCCGTCGCCGATACCATGAACAAGGCGCGGTACCTTTTCGAAATCGACGGAAATTGGACAATCGACGGATCAATCCGGTCAAACACGGCGCGCTACATCAACCACTCCTGCGACCCCAACACAGAAGCCGAGATAGACGACGGACACATCATGATTACTGCCGTACGCGCCATCAAAAAGGGGGAAGAGCTGACGATTGATTACGACACCGAGTACTTCGACGAATTCATCCGGCCCGTAGGATGCAAATGCGAGAGCTGTGTTTCGGCGTGAGTGGCTACTCACGCGTGAGTCGTGGGTCTTTGAGGACTGCAAGAGCTTCTCGTTGATTAAAAGGATTATTGGTTATCTGACATACAGATATTCCGCTGTCGTCGTTTATATCCTGAATCAATCCGTGGCCTGCAACTTCAATGGTCTGTAAGTCAGCAACAAGGACTATTGTACTTGCTCTGCGTGGGTACCCTATTTCAGCTGTTAGCCCGTCTAGAGCCTCTCCGTAATCAGAAGTCCAATATCGTTCTGGTCTGGGGTCTGCCTCGCCGGGGTCTGTTCGCCGGAAAAAGAGTACTTTTGATGGGTCTATACCGATACTCCGCAGATATTCAAGATTTAACATGAGCCCCGCCTCCTTTCTGCGCTCCTTGCCCGCGTGTCCTACAATGCCTTGTATCTCGACCTCTTTCCCCAGCAGGCCGGTAGAGTCGCCCGACCAAGCTCGCTTTCGAGCTGTGTGGATAAGGTCGTGAAAGCGGGAACTGTTTGTAATGTACTGGAGAAGTCGCTGTCGGTCGTTTCTCAGAATATCCGGGATTCCTTCAAAGAAGTCTTTATTCATAAGCATCCCCTCTACCCCGGACGATATCTTGACTCCGTGTTGTGCCGCCTCTTGTATGAGGACATTCAAATATTTTTGCACGTCTGGACCGACGTCATTTAACGGGGGAAACATGCCAGAGAAATCCATTGCGGGCTCAGTGAGCGCTTTTTCGAGCGTGTCGCGCAAGGGGGGTGCATCCTCGGGAGCATTTTTATCTCCGGCAGGCTCTGACGTTTTTGCACCCGTACCTCTCCTTTTCCAGAATTTCCTTTCATCGAAGATTGGCATAGTGCATTAATCAAGCACTTCCGATAAAGATACCGGTCATAAAGACGAGCGCCCCCCCGAAGACGACTTGCGCTACCGACGACCAGAAACCCAACTTGAAATAGCGAAAGCGAATGTAGCCGATAGCAATCAGTTCGATACCGACGACAAGGTACGCAAGGTACAACGCCGTGGTTAGGTCAGACAAGAGAAAGGGAAGCGTGTGGAAGATGCCTCCGATGAATGTTGCGATGCCGACAATGCCGCCGCGGATGGCAGGGTGGCCTCGTCCCGTATGTTCGCCGGTGTCCGAAAGTCCCTCGGCAAAAGCCATTGAGATGGCGGCGCCGATTGCGGCGGCAGTCCCGACGAGAAAGGCGATATGCGGACTATTGCTTGCGAAGGCAGCGGCAAAAAGCGGTGCGAGTGTTGAAATAGAGCCGTCAATAAGGCCCACCAACGAGGGCTGCACGACCTTCAGGAGGAATGCGCGGTCAACGTCCTCAACGTGCAACGCCTTCTCGACTTCGATTATGGGGCTCGACATATCCTGATTCTATCAGAAGCATCGTGTTTGGCATTTCCGCGGTGCGGCGGTATCATGAGCGGGATGAATCCCGTTAGAAGTCGCGGAAGTTTCGAAGGTGTTATAGTTTAGAATATGATGTTTCAGGTCGAATATTTAGGAAATCTAATTTTTGAGTCGGAAGCGGAAGCTTCCTACTTCTAACGGGATGAAAAGAGGCGTACTCATCTTCTGGCTCATTATCATCTTCCTTATTGTCGCGGGAGTCGGCATGTCCTTTTTTGTGCGCTCTTCCCCCGGCAGGCTCGATACCTTCGCGCAGTGCTTAAAAGACAAAGAAGCGGTATTCTACGGCGCGTTCTGGTGTCCGCATTGCCAAGCGACCAAGAGAATGTTCGGCAGCTCCGCCCGGCTTTTGCCGTACGTCGAATGCTCGACTCCGGACGGGAAGACACAGCTGCAGGTCTGCAAAGACAAGGGCGTCCAGAGCTATCCGACCTGGACATTCGCGAATTCTACGACGACGCTTACCGGTGAACGTACGCTGCAAGAACTTTCCGATGCGAGCGGGTGTCCGCTGCCGTAAAACCACATGTCCGTCGAGACGCTCAACTATCTGCTCGCACTAGGGGTCCTTGCGATGCAGGTCGCCGGGGCAGGCTTTCTCGCGCTCTATTTCCTGCAGAAAAGATTCACTGACCTCCAAGACGTCGGAGACCTCTTGAGCCGATGGGGGCTGTGGCTCGCATTCCTGCTTACACTCGCGGCTACCGTGATGACGCTCTACTATTCCGAGGTGCTCGGATTCGCGCCGTGCGGTTGGTGCTGGGTACAACGCGTCTTTCTTTGGCCACAGGCGCTACTTTTTGCCGTAGCACTCTGGAAGCAGGAGCGCTCCGTCGCGGATTTCTCTATTGCCCTCTCCATTTTCGGTGCCGCTGCGGCACTCTACCAACATTATCTCCAAATGGGAGGCGGAGCACTTATTCCGTGCCCGGCAAGCGGCGCAGGGGATTGCGCGCAGCGCATTCTCTTCGAGCTCGGTTACGTCACCTTCCCGCTCATGGCTGCAACGCTTTTCGGATTTCTCATTGTTCTCATGTTATATATCAGGAAACGCTGATGTACTCCTCAGAGGATGGGTTCGTTGCTATGCCGCTTGAAGAAGCGGCCCTCAAGCGAATAGCGGTCGTATCCGTGGCAAAAGATAGCGAGCCCGGCACCGAATAGAATCACGTGTACCCACCACGCTTCGTGGAAGTAGAACTGCGAGAGAATAAGCCAGAATATGAGGAAGAGGCCCGTCCACCGGATTGCAATGCCGGTGAATATCATCGCCCCCGCGAGGAATTCGATGATCAGCGCACCAAGCACGATGAAGAGAGGGTCGAAGGGGAAATAATCGGTCAGTTGATACTGAAGTACCGCCTGTAGTCCGAGTTCGCTATGGATAAATTTGCCGTAAACCGCGGCGAACATAATCCCGAAACCGAAGCATATCCGTAGTATCGGGAAGCCGTACGGCACAAGATGCCGGGCGAGCTTCGCGAGCCTTAACGTGAGGTTCCCGGTACCGAATATGTGGTCAAGAGACCATGTGCCGCCGCCGAGCGAAAAGAGAAGTATGTACGCACCGAGGTGAGCGGTGTAGGTAAACACATAAGAGCCGAAGACGAATACCGCGTATGCGTACACGCCGATGAGGAGCACGGCTATGTAGCGGGTATAGAGTCCCGCTATGAGTGCAATGCCGGCCAGCAAAAAGAAGGCCTGCATCGCACCGGAGAAAGAGGCGAAGAGGTCGTGAAGGGCGAGCTCGGTCCCGAAGAGGTGTCCGGAAAGTCCAAAACCGATAAGAGATACTCCGACGGTAATCCGCGCGATTGGGTGTGCAAACCGCTTGAGGTATGCGAAAAAGGGTCCCGCCTGCCGTTCGAAGAGATGAAAGACAGCCGTCGCGAGTATGGTCGACATCGCAATAAAAGAGATAAGTCCCCAAAAAAAGAATTGGTATTCGTTGCTCGCATACGCGGTAAAAGGGTTTGGCGAATCCGCGGCGACTGCCGCGCGGATAGTGTCGGAATTCAAAATGTACACTTCATGTGCGGACGTGAGTGAAGGGAGAAAAAGGGCAGCGAGTCCGCCAAGGTAAGCGGCGACTTCACGAAGAGTCATCGGCCAATTATATCAGCACAAAAACGGATACCTCGCTTTTTTCAAGCCGCTACCGCTCCGGCGTTTTCCACCTCGCCTCGTTGCTCAGGGCGGGATACGTCCTATCATGAAGATGTATGCGCAACATCCTTACGTTGGGGGCCGCGGCGCTTGTCGCCGCTCTTATTATCGTGAACGGCACGGCCCTTTCCCGTTCCCGGCTCGTCCTCAACCCGGCTGCCCAAACGGGTGCCGCGTTTTACTTGTACGACGAGGACGGGTACCCGATGGTATTCGATGAAGTGTACCCGGATTATGAGGTCACGAGCAATCAGCCGGGTATGTTCTACACACCGTGGGACGACTACGACTACTACGATTATTATGATTATTACGACTACGGAACCGTCTACGATCCGTACGTCTATTCTTCGGACGACGTCACCTATTACGATACGTGGGACACTTACTATTACGACGACCCGCCACCTCCGTCCCCACCGAGCCCCTGGTACGTGCAGGCACTGCCGGGTGTAGGCTCGATAGCACAGCCTATCGTGCAGGGCGTCGCTCCGCAGACGAGGGCCCAAGCGCGTCCCACATGTTCCATCGCCTCAAGCCCGTCTACAATCGCTTCCGGCGGCTCCATACTACTCCGTTGGACATCTCAAGGGGCGGAATGGACCGACCTGACCGAACTCGGGACCGTCAGCGCGAACGGCTCGTGGCAATTCGACGACATGAAGCGCTCCAGAACATTCGTCCTCAACCTCTCGGGGCCGGGAGGTATCGGCAGCTGCTCCACGGTAGTCACTGTTTTGCCGCGATAGTGGGGAATTCCATCTTTTGGTAGACAATCTCAATAGAAGTGGTATAATACGAGGAATATATGTATTCGCAGGCCAATACTGCAGGGATGAAGAGCGCGCTACTCATAGCGCTGATGGCCGCTTGCTTTACGCTGCCTTCTATTGTGCACGCACAAGCTCCTCCCGGGGGTGGAGACGGAGGAATGCCTACGTTCGAGGCCCCGCGTGCTTCGGAAGGGACGGTGACCGCGGGTGAGATTAATTCCTCGAACACCGGCGTAATTCTCAACGTGCCGGTCCCCGATGACGCCGTCTACGAAGGCGGTAGTTTGCAACCGGAGGTATCGCAGGATGACGGGCTCACATTTTTCTCCGTAGGGACACCGCATACCATCACCAATGCCGAGCTCGGTACGGCATTCGACCTTGCCGCCATCTCCATCAGTTCCATTGAAAGTGCTTTGGGAAACGTATTGTCGGACGGTATGACGCTCACATTCCGCGAAGTCACGACCGACAGTGAAGGTACTGTCCACGATGCGGTAGCGCTCGGCCAACTTCTGGTGAACATGCCGCCCGACACCACTGCTCCCGTTATCGCCGCGCACGAGGACGTCACGGCGGAAGCGACAAGCGCTTCGGGCGCAGTTGTTTCCTACACGAGTCCGGCCGCAGACGACGGCAGCGCCGTCACGTGCTTGCCCGCTTCCGGAGGCACTTTCGCGGTAGGTGCAACGATGGTGACATGCAACGCATCCGACGGGGCCGGAAATGCCGCGACCGCGTCGCCGTTCACCGTTCGCGTCGCCGATACTCCTGTCGCGTCACCGGATGCGGGGACATACACGAGTGCACAGAGCGTGACACTCTCTGCCGAAGGCTCGCCCTCTATCCGCTACACGACCGACGGTTCGACTCCGACGTGCGCGGGAAGTACATACTCGAGTGCGATAAGCGTCGGCTCGTCGGTAACCGTCAAAGCGCTCTCATGTTACGGAGAGGGCGGTGCAACGGCATCGTCTTCTGTCGCGTCGTTTGACTACACTATCAACATTCCCGCACCGGCTCCCGCCCCGGCGCCTTCTGGGGGTGGCGGAGGTGGCTCGGCGGGCGGCGACGGCCACTCTCTCTTCCCGGTCGCTCCGGTTGTCGGCGTAGTTACGCTTCCTGCTCCGCCTGCGCCCGTAGTGAGCGAAACGAATACGGTCGTCGTGTCGGCTTCATCTCCGGTTGTAAGTGCGGCTCCCGCCCCAAGCACGCAGAGACCTGCGCCGCACAGTGTGGCGCCGGTTGCGGTAGCTCCGAGAGCTGCTACGAACGAGGTAGGGCAGTCTACAGAACCGGTGGAAACAGAAATCGGCGTAAACAGTTCGCAGGCCGCGGCGGCCGGAGCGCCCCAGCGCGAGAAAATACAGTGGGGCCCTCAGGTAACGACTGTTGATTACGGTATCGGACAACTCATCGCGTTCTTTCCCTGGTTCGTACTCTTCGTTCTTCTGCTCATCATTCTGCTCTCGCTCTTCAAGATTTTGCGCACATCGAATGATTTTGATACCGAATACTCCGAGCCTCGTCTCTGAATAGACCCCGTGAGATACGAGAATCCGGCGTTATACGCGTTCAGATGTGCTATCTCATGGGGTAGAATGACGCAATGGCCGAAAAAAAATTCCCTAGTGGATTCCTGTGGGGCGCGGCGACAGCCTCGTATCAGGTGGAGGGCGGAATAGAGAACACCGACTGGGCGCAAGCCGCGCGCGACGGCAAAGTCCCTCCCTGCGGCAGCGCATGTGAGCACTACACACGCTTCGAAAACGATTTCGATATCGCAAAATCACTCGGACACAACTTCCACCGCTTTTCGGTGGAGTGGGCGCGCATTGAGCCTGAGGAGGGGAGATTCGACGAACGGGAAGTAGAGCATTACCGCAACGTCCTCCGGGCGCTACGCGTGCGCGGCCTCGAGCCGTCCGTCACGATGTGGCATTTCACCTTACCGTTATGGTTCTCCGAAACGGGCGGTTTTGAGCGAAGTGACTCGCCGAAAATATTCGCCCGTTATTGCGCCTACGTTGCGGGCAAGCTGGGGGACCAGTGTACACACTTCACGACCATCAACGAGCCGATGGTATACGCAGGCAAAGGCTTTTGGGAAGGCCTCTGGCCGCCATTCAGGGAAAATATCCTGCGCCATCTGCACGTCGTTTCTGCGCTCGCGGCCGCGCACCGTGCCGCGTACAAGGCAATGAAAAAAGTACGGCCTGAGATACAGGTCGGCGTTACGAAGCACAATATTTTTTTCGAGTCGAACTCGAACCCGTTCAACATTGTCCTGCACGTTTTCATCGACTGGTTCTGGAATCACCGGTTCCTGCAGCTCATCTATGGACACCAGGATTTTATCGGACTCAATCATTATCATCATAAGAAATTCGGTACGACACCGCGCGAGCGAGCCGCTGCAGTCCGCTCTGACATGGGTTGGGAGCTACACCCCGCGTCGCTGTACCACTCACTCATCGCGCTCAAGAGGTATGGGCTCCCCGTCTACGTCTCAGAGAACGGACTCGCCGATGCGGTAGATTCAAGGCGTACGGAATTTATTAAGAACGCCGTGCGCTCGGTACATCGCGCGATTTCAGAGGGCGTCCCGGTCAAAGGGTATTGCTACTGGTCTCTGCTCGATAATTACGAATGGGCAAGCGGGTACGGGCCCCGTTTCGGGCTCGTAGAGATAGATTACGCGACGCAAGAGCGCCGCATCCGCAAATCGGCATACGTGTATAAACAGATTTGCGAGAGGAATGCTCTGCTAGACTAGCAAGATGGTTACGTGGATAGCGCTCGCGGCTCTCGCCCAGCTCATCTCGGCGGGCATTGTGCTCGTGGACAAATATGTCCTCGTCAGCCACGCGCACCTGGGGCGGCCCGTGGTGTACGCTTTTTATATCAGCGTCATGTCGGGATTCGTCCTCGTCCTTTTGCCCTTCGGCGTCATCTCAATCCCGTCGCTCACCGTTCTTGCGCTCGCCATGCTTGCGTCGGTGACGTTCATACTGTCCGTGCTTTTTCTCTATACCGCTCTCAAGCGCGGCAACGCCTCGGATGCCATCCCCGTCGTGGGGGCCGTTTCCGCGGTCGTGGCGGCCGGCCTCGCATACGTCTTTCTCGACCAGGACCTTCCGCGCGCATTCATTCCGGCATTTCTGCTGCTCGTCGTCGGCACGGTGCTCATTTCGCACTTCAAATTTACCTGGAATTCTCTCGGGCTCGTCGTCGCCTCCGGCATCTTTTTCGGCGGCTCCGCAATCCTCATCAAGCTCATTTTTCTCGAGACGAGCTTTATCGACGGGTTCTTTTGGTCGCGCATGACGAACGTCATCGGCGCTCTTTTCCTCGTCGCCATTCCCGCGAATCGGCGCGCGATATTCCACGGGTATCATGCCTCGTCGCACGGCATGAAGTGGCTCGTCGTTTCGAACAAAACGCTCGGAGGCGTCGCCGCTTTCCTCACGCTGCTCGCCATCTCCATAGGGAGCGTCACCATCGTGAATGCAATGGCGGGACTGCAGTTCGTCTTCCTGCTTTCTTTTGCGTATTTCGGCGCCAGGTGGTTTCCGTCGGTTTTCAAGGGTGAGATTCATCCGCATCAATTTACGCATCAGGCGTACGGCATCCTCTGCATCGTCGCGGGCATCGCGGCGCTGTTCCTCGTATGACCCGGTAGTGTTAATGTGCCTTTGGCTTAAACAACCTATGAAAACAAATACCAAACGTATCCAAAATACCGCAGTCGAGCGCTCATGTATCACGCCGCGGCAGAACGGCATGCCGTCTGCCGCAAAGGCACATTCTACTAACCGGGTATGACCCGCCTCGTGTGGATAGCGGCCGTCATCATTGCGCTTTTCGGGACGATATTTCTCTTTTTGACCCTACGGGAGGTACCTCCGCGTGTTATATACGGAGTCACGTTCAGCGTCATGCAGGCCGAAGACTTGGGGCTGGATTGGCGCGCGGCGTACAAGGCGGTCTTGGATGACCTCAAAGT
>Ga0155400_145_pt1 | contig 27036 bp, 33 predicted proteins | sample RifCSPhighO2_02_FD_106368 | JGI IMG/M metagenome (GOLD analysis project Ga0155400, IMG submission 106368) | Candidatus Kaiserbacteria bacterium RIFCSPHIGHO2_02_FULL_55_20
GGAGTTTGTCGTTGGGGATGATGATGAGCGCGTCTACCGCCTTGCGCAATTCGGCGAGGCCCGCCTCGGCGAGGCGCATGCGCTGTTGGCCTTCAAATCCGAAAGGCCTTGTCACCACACCAACTGTAAGCGCTCCGAGCTCGCGCGCGATCTTGGCGACCACAGGTGCCGCGCCCGTACCCGTGCCGCCGCCCATGCCGCACGTGATAAATACCATGTCCGAATTTTTGATAGCTTCCTGAATGTCCTCGCGCGTCTCTTCGGCGGCTTGTTTGCCGAGCTCGGCGTTCATACCCGCTCCGAGACCGCGCGTGAGATTCTTGCCGATGTGGATTTTTCTTTTTGCTTTGTTTTTGTGGAGGTCTTGTGCATCGGTATTGATGGCGATGAAATCAACGCCCATCACATGCGAACTCAACATGTGATTCACAGCATTGCCTCCCGAACCACCAACGCCAATAACTCGTATACGTGCAAACGACTCCACGTCCGGCTTTACTTGTTTTGTCATACCCGGTTAGTAGAATGTGCCTTTGCGGCAGACGGCATGCCGTTCTGCCGCGGCGTGGTTGATAAAAATCTCGACTGCTGCGATTTGGATGCTGTAATTATTTGTTTTCATAATTTGTTTAAACCCAAGGCACATTAACACTACCGGGTCATAGTGAAGCCATAATAGCACTTTACCGAAAAGGGCAAGCTTGACGCATCTTCCTTATGATGTTTCAATTCCCGTTCATCAACTGGGAGGATCTCATGGCGGACCTACAGAAGATATTGCTCATTGGCAGTGCCCCACACCTGCTTCGCAGTGCGTTGGGAGAATCTGGATTTACGGCCAAGGCGGGGTTCGAGATCATCGAAGCAGGTGATATCAACACTGCCGGTGCAGAACTGAGAACTAACAAAAGCATCGTCGCCGTAGCAAGCACGGATGTCGCCTTGCATCGCGACATCTACTGGCTGGTCCGAGACGCGGCTCGCCCAGATGTTGCGATTGTGTTGGTGAATGTTGAGGGCGTCCGTCGTGCGCCCGAAATACTCAAGCGGTACTTGCGCTTGGATACTACGTAGACCGCTATCGGCGGGAACGGGGGACTGACCTCGCGTTTCCATCGAGGGCGGTCTTCTGTTTTATGAGAAGACAATGTTCCTATTTCTCGCTATAGCCGAAATATAGGAATGTTAGATTCACGATGAGGTGACACCTCATCGCATGATAACGACTTACGAAGTCGTTAATTTTCACGTTCCTTATTTCTGCGGCCGCGGGAATAAGGAATATCGGTTTTATGGCAACAGACTTCGCAGACCTTGTTTCAATGATTCCCAGCCGTCTCTTATGACTTGTCCGAAGGTGTGCGTCTGTCCCGAGGTGTCTTCGGCATAGGCCCAGCGGCACAGGCCGTAGGCGACCGCCCAGGTGGCGTCTACGCCCGAGGAGCGCGGGAGGTGGCCTATCTGTGAGACCTGTGAGGGCAGCTGCAAGACGGCGCGGGCGATTTCCGCAGCCGATGTGAGCCCCGAGCCGCCGCCTGTAATGACGATACCCGCGGGCAAAAGGCGGTGACGGCCGATGGTTTTCAAATGCGCGTTGACGAGTGTGTACATTTCTTTGAGCTGCGCGCCGACGATGACACCCATTTTTTTCTCAGAAACGTCGCTGCCGGTCACTCCTCCGCGCTTCAGGCTCTCCGCCTCGGGGAGCGGTATCTTAAACGAAAGCGCGATGGATTCTGTGACTTCTGCAGAGCCGGTGGGGAAGACTTTGAGCGAGATAGGCGTGTCGTCTTCAAAGACAACGACTGAGAGTGTCTCGGAGCCGATATTTGCAAGGACTACACCGGCGGTCTTTTGCGCCTTATTGAGCGTCACGAGGCTCGCGGCAAGCGGAGATGCCATGACCCCGTCCACCTCAATGCCGGCGGATTCGACCGCTTCAATGAGGTCCTCCTGGTGTTGCGATAACATCGTTATAAGAAGCGTGTCGACGGTAAGGCGCGTGCCCTGCATCCCGACGGGCCTGCCGAAGACTTTTGTGCCGTCTACACGATATTCGAGCGGTATGGCATGAATGACGGTGCGGTTGGTCAGTTTGGCCGAGGCCTTCTTCTCGCTCTCTCGGAGCGCGCGGTCTATCTCGCGCTCTGTCACGATGCCGCCCGAAACCGTAAGCGCGACTTCACCCGTCGAGCGTATTTCGTCGAGGCCGATGCCTCCGAGTGCCACCCGTGCGCTTTTCACTCTCACCTTGGCCGCACCGAGTGCGCGGCCGAGCGCCTCACGGATACTCCGCGTCGCCTCCTTTTGGTCGATGATGTAGCCGTGCCGGAGTCCGCGCGAGGTGGACGTGCCGGTCCCTATGATAGTGAGCGGAAGTTCGGAGTTCTCTGTGGGTGCCGCAATAACGACCTTGACGTGGTAGGTGCCGATGTCTATTCCTGTATATATTGGCCGTTGCATGAAAAATGAAAGACACGCAGAATGCGCTGTTCTTGTGCCTCCATTATACGCCCATGTTGCAATCCCTTTAAGTGGAAACAGCCGTGGACAAAGAGGAAGGCAACGCGGTCGCGGACGGACACTCTGAAGCGGCGCGCTTCGCGCGCCGCCGCCCGTACGTTCAAAAATATCTCCCCCTCGGTCTTGGAAAGAGGGAACGAGAGAACATTTGGTGAATAATTCTTCTTGCTTGCCTGCCGGAGCTTTAGCGAAGGCAGGCGGTATTCGCGGTTCATCCGGCGCGCGAGATTATCGCCGCAGATGACGAGTGAAAGCTCATAGTTCTTACCAAGTACCGCCTGAGCTATCTCTTCAAACGGAATTCGCCCCGCTCCTTTAAGAAAAGGTGCGGGGCGAAGAGTAGTTCGTGTATCCAACATCAAATGTTAGCGAGCGATGGGAGTAGCTTCGACGGGCTTCGGAGTAGAGGACTGTTCAGATTTGCCGGGGCGGCCGGACGAGGGTCTGCCGTGCTGACCGTGGCGGGGTGCAGCCTCAATGACCTTGCCTTCCTTGATGAGCTGCTTGTAATCGGCGCGGCGCTTGATGAGTTTGAGCGCGCGCTTTTTCTTCACGATTTTTGATGCGGTGCGGACATAGTAGCGGCCTCCGCGGACCGTGCGTACCAAACCCGTGCCCTGCACGCGGCGGGAGAATTTGCGAATAGTAGAAAGCGTGCTTTCGTTGCCGCTTTTGGATACTTCTGCGTTTATGCTCATGTGGGCGAGAGTGTACCCCATGAGATAAGAAAAGTCCAGACTTCAGTTATTTTTCCAAATGGAAACGTGCACTCCGTGATGGCCGTTCCATACTAGAACTTTTTATCTCAGGGGGTGTACCACGCAGCCGCGCCGGAAGCAACTAGAAGAGGCGCGCTATGTCGACTTCAGAAAGCTGTTCGATGACCTCGCTCACGCCCTCTATCTTCTGTAAGGTCTCGTGGGTGTCCTTCGGTCCTATTGCGATGATGTGACCGATACCGGCAGCGTAGGCGGCGGCGATTCCGGTCCTCGCGTCTTCGATGACCACACAGTCCGCGGGCTGCAATGCGAGGACCTGTGCGGCCTTGAGGTAGAGATCGGGGGCAGGCTTTCCACGCATAGTTCCTTCCGTGCAGACAATTTTGTTCATGTCGAACCACTTTTCGAGGTTGAGCATCTCGTTGAAAAATCCGATGTTCATCCGCGGAGACGATGTGGCGATGGTGTACGGAATGTTACGTGTCCGTAAATTCTCAAGCAGCTCCGTCGCTCCATCGGAGAGTCGATACGAAGGACCCGTCTTCCTGCAGAGTTCCTGGTATGCGAGTTCTTTCTCTCGCGCACGCCGCTCAAGCTCGGCGGGTTCCAACGTTCTGCCCGTCATGTACTCGAATACCCCTTTGTTGTCGCGGCCGTGAAAGATGTTCTTGAATTCCTCGTCCGTCGGTGTACGTCCCGTGATGTCAAATGCGACCTTTTTGAATATTTCGTCGTGGAGGTGTTGATCCAGAAGAAGGACACCGTTTAAGTCAAAGATGAGACCTTTGATTTTTTTCATTGCTCATTTATGCGTGCACTCCTTCTCGGGAGGTACCGATGCGGCGGCGTTTGAGGTAGTTGGGAAGTTCGGGGAGGGGAATTGCGTCCTGAGAATTCGTCGCGACTTCGCGTACGAGTATCGTCCCCTCCACCGCTTCTTTGTGTCCCATGATGAGGATGTACGGCACGGCGAGCGTGCGGGCTGCCGCTATCTGCTCGGCCACGCGCTCGTACCAGATGCCCTGATGCACCGGTATTGAGGCGCGGCGCAAGTTCTCAAGAACCCCGAGGACGCGGCGGCGCGCCTCGCTTCCGAGGTGTGCGAAGTACACGGCAGGCTGAGCGTCGTCAGACTTCACGCCTGCCCCGTTAGAATTCTTTTTTCTAATGGGGCGCGTCTTCCCCCGCACCTCGCAGGTGATAGATATCATCGTCGCGGATGAGGGCGTGCGCGCAAAACGGCTCGCGAGCGGGTCGTAACGCCCGCCGAACGCGATAGGAATGCTGGCTCCCGTCTCGGAGTCCGTCGTGGATATCTCGAAAAGCGAGTGCGACCAACAGTCGCGGCTCCCGAGGATGTGCGCGTCCAGCTCATACGGCAATCCGAATACCTCAAGGTACTCAAGCAGCTCCCAGAATTTCCGGCGCTCTTCTTCGGTGAGGTATTCCATCGCCTGCGGTGCGCGCGGAGTGGCGGGGTGACCGCGTTCGATGAGCTGCACGAGTGTCCCGAGCGGGTCAACGGCCGCGCGCGGGCGCAACGTGGGCGAGATAGATTCGATGTGCTTACGCAAGTAAAGACCGACGTCGCGCACAAAGCGGTTGGACGAATCCAATGAGCCGATGTTGTTGATGGAGAGCGCGCGCTCCTTGATGCCGGCCTCTTCCGCGATGGCGTTGCCGGCGACAATGAGAAGAGCTTCGGCTATCGCACTTGTCGTACCGACGATGTGCAGTTCGAAAGACACCGACGGTATACCGGTCGTACTCGTGAGTGTGCGCCATGCGAGAAGGGTGCCGCTGTGCGGAGGAGCGAAGGGTCCCGTGGCCGACGCGGACGGGAGATTTACCAACGCGGGAAGACAGCTCATGCACTTGCGCGCGCCGGAAAGGAGCGTGCGCTCGTCGCGACGCGCGAAGGCTATCGCGGACTCCACTTTGGAGAGTGGCAAGACCCCGCGCTTATTGGCCGTGCCGGAATTCTGCGGGTTGCGCGGCAGTGTTTCGAGAGGCGCGAATCCGTAGTACTCGGCGATGCGTATCGCATTCTCAAGGAACGCGGCGGTATTCGGATACTGCGTGTCTTTAAGACGTATCATCGGAAGAAATTAATTTTCTAAATACCGCGATTCGGCTGGGAGAATGCCGATGGTGTTGAACGGGTATAGGCGCAAGAACACGCGGCCGACGATGTCTTTACGCGGGAGTGATCCCCAGATACGCGAGTCGGCGGAAACGCGGCGGTTGTCGCCGAGGACGAAGAATTCATCCGGCCCGAGCTTCATCGTGAGCTCGTTGGAGCCGGCCAGGTTGGCCGGGTCGAGGTACGGCTCGCTCAAAGTGAAGCCTTGCGGGTGCGCTGCATTGAGTACCGTCACTTTTTGACCGGAAAGCACCACCGTTTCGCCCGGCAGACCGATAACCCGCTTGATGAGCGCGCGGCTTTCGTTCTGCGGGAGGTCGAGAACGATGACATCACCGCGCGCAGGGGTCCCCAATGTGTATGAAATGCGGTCTACTATCAAATAGTGCCAATCTTCGAAGTTCGGCTCCATCGAAGCGCCGGAAACGACGTATGGAGCGGCGATGAAGAAGCGGATAATGAGCGCGAGGCCGAGCGCGACGACCGTGTAAATGAATAGTGAACGCTGAGAACCTTTTGGAGTACTCGCCCCGTTAGAGCTAGAGGCATTTTGCACCTCACCTGGTGAGTTTTCACTCATATACTGTTCAAATCACTGGCAGCAAGTTCTCTATGAATCTCTAACGGGGTCCGTGATGAACTTTCTTGCACCACAGGATCAGACATGTGCGATATTCTACTGTGCTCACGGCGTTGACACCAAATGTTCCGAGTGTTGTGTAAGATTTTTGCGGTTGTATGATGCACCGAGTTGCAACAATTTGGGGAAAAACGGAAATGCAAATCGCAGCACGGTACTTCGACCATCATCTCAGCGCGAGCGTCATCGAATACGCGCTCGAAAATGCCCGCGCGCTCTGGATTCGGACGCAAGACAACGTTGTGCGGGTGCATTGGTGCCCCCGCGCGGCATACGACGACGAGTTTCAAGGCGGGCAGCACTCGGTCTTCGAGGTGATGAGCATTCATCACACTGACGACGCGAATCCCGAGCGTGCGGGGTGTGTTCTTTTGTTCGGTCCCGACCAAAACGAGTCGGACGACAACGCAATCGGCATCGAATTCAAGCCCGATGCGCTCGTCGACCTGCCGAAAAAGGGCCAAACCGTCGCGGAATACATCGCGGAAGCGTGCGGTCTTAGGAATGATTCAAAAGTCCTCGAGAAAGCACTAACACCGTCCCTACTTACGCGGCTCGGAAGCATTCCTATCATTCCGCTCGTGGAGCCGGTGGAGTTCGTAAAGCCTCGCTGAAAAGCGCCGCCCGGAAGCCTCGTGCTCCGGGCGCGCATTTTTCTGCTACTATGTACCGCTATGGCATGGGTAATCGTCGGTTTGGGAAATCCCGGTGAAGAATATCAGAGTACTCGACATAATACGGGCCGTATGGCTCTCGAATTTTTCGCCAAGCAGATGCAATTCGGCGATTGGAAGGTAGATAACAAATCAAAATCGCACGTCGCAAGCGGGATGATAGGCAAAACGGCCGTCGTGCTGGTTGCGCCCGATACCTTTATGAACAAATCCGGCGCGGCAGTACTCAAATTCGTCAAAAGTCAGAAGGCCGCCGAGCGCATGGTTGTGATTTACGACGACCTCGACCTTCCGCTCGGCGGACTCAAGCTCTCATTCAATAGAGGAAGCGGCGGGCACCGGGGAGTCGAGTCCATTATGAAAGCGGTAAAGACCAAAAAATTCACGCGTGTGCGCGTGGGCGTCTCGCCGGAAACTCCCGGAGGCAAGCTCAAGAAGCCGCAAGGCGAAGACGATGTCGTCAAGTTCATTCTTTCGAAGTTCTCCTCCAAAGGAGGATCCGCCTCCGGCGGAAAGCCGTCGGAAATGGACGAGATGAGGAAAGTCTTCAAGAAAGTAGCTGGTGCGCTCGAAGCGACCGTCGCCGACGGGCCCCAGATAGCGATGAACCGATTCAATTGACCCGATTCTTTAGATGTGATTAGCTATCCGCCGGAAGGGAGTATTCGGAGTTTGGAAATTCACAACCTTGGGGGTCTTGTTATGAATAAAAGTAGCGCGACTTGTTTTAGAGCAGGTCAACGCGTCAGACTCAATGAGCTTGGCCGGAACGCGTCGCTCGGGGCCAAGGGTGAGGTTTGGTTAATCGGCGACGCCATCTCAGCACCTGACCACCCTGTTCACCCCGAACGCTATGTTCTCGACCCGCCACACGCCATCGGTCCGGTCTCCGGAATGTTTCTGGAATCGGCAGAGTGAGGTGCGCGCATGAAGTTAAAACGAAAAAGGACCCGACCTCGGTTGAGAGGAAGGGCCCTTCGTTTTTAACGCTTTCTAAACAGCCGGTTTCAATGTCATGCGGCGGTCTTTCGGTTCGAAGAAGGTGATAGTGAACGGATACACCTTGCCGAGTTCCAATTTCGCGCGAAGGTCTTCCTCGTTGGCGAATTCGGAAATGTGCACCAAGCCCGCGACGCCTTCTTCGATAGAAGCGAGTGCGCCGTGTTTGTTGTATTTGATGACGACGGCTTCCACGCGCTGGTCTTTCTTGTATTTTGCGCCGACTGCTTTCCACGGGTCGTCGAGAAGCGCTTTGATAGAGAGGGAAACTTTGTCGTCCTTTATCTCGATGACCTTCACCTTGACCGCGTCGCCGACTTTGTAACGAGTCTTCGGATTTTCGACGAGCGCCCAGTCCATTTCCGAGATGTGCACGAGGCCCTCAAGACCTTCTTCTATTTTCACGAAGACACCGAACTCCGTCGCGCCCGTGACGATACCGTCGAGTACGTCGCCCGTGTGGTACTTCTCGACGAGCGATGCGCGTTCGGTCGTGCCCGCGCCTTTTTCGCTGAAGATGAGTTTCTGCTCCTTCGGGCTCGCGGTGATGACCATGACCTCGACTTTCGTGCCCACCATTTTCTTAAGCTCGACGAAAATCTTTTCCTTATCACCGTCGGGTACGCGGGGGTAGTGCGCGGGGGAGAGCTGCGAGGCAGGCAAGAATCCCGCGAGGCCGTTCCAGTTGATGATGAGTCCGCCCTTGTTCGCATCCACGACGGGCAGCTCGAAGACCGTCTTCTTTTGCATCGCCTGCTCGGCTTCGTTCCAGATGACAGCCTGACGCGCTTCGCGCAGCGACAATTCGATGTAGCCCTCGGAGTTGTCCATCCCCACGACCTTCGCGGTGACGGTGTCGCCGATGTTTACGTTCTTCAATGCCTCACGTGCGGAGAGGTATTCGCGGCCGTAGATGATACCCGTGCCGTACGGCGCAAGGTCGATAAAGACGCGTGCACGACCGATGGCGACCACCGGGCCCTCGACGACGTCATCCATGACCGGCGGCGTACCTGCGGAAGCCATGAGTTCCGCCATCGGGCCCTGCTTTTCCGGCACTACCTCGACTTCGTTATTCTCCTCACTTCCAACAACCTTCTTATCCTCCTCAGTTTCTGAGTTCATTTTGTATTACGTTTGGTGCCCCGTTTCTTGCGCTACCGTGTCTGTCGGAAGCAGGGTATGAACCATCCGCTCTACTATTAATAAAACGTCCGCCGAGTATATTGCATGAACACCCAAAAGTCAAAATTCAAAGGATATAAAAGGGTTGGGAGGTGCCGCCGAAGCTAAGCACCCCCCGTCAGCGCTCCCGCAGGTGTTGACTCGCGAATCAACAAGACCCTGAGATGCTGGTTGTCAGCTCCTGTCGGAACCGATCAAGCAATTTTGAAACCCCGCTCTCGCGGTTGAGGCACCGACTTTGGCGCAACATATGGTCGAAAGATCTCCGAATCCTCTGATGAAGCATGATCAATGCATCTCTTTGGATCCGTTTCTATAGCACCTCCTATTGCTGTTGATCGTGACTTGGCATTGCTGCCTCATCCGCGCTCATTCACAACTTATTCGGTTTGTTCATCTTCTGACCTCCCTTCTAAGCTGAGACTTTCGGTGTCAGCCCGGTGGCGTCATTTTCGTAGACCCCCCTTCATAGGATCGCCATGCTTGCACCGTACGTAGGCGAAGCACGACTTATCGCTAAGCTACTCCTTCGCGATGTATCCGTCAATGACGGGCTGTGAAAAGGATTTTATGTAAAAACCCCCGGCGGTTGCCCGCCGGGGATTCATCAATGAGCGCTATGCGCTCCTTGGAATAGCGGCATCAGCCAGCGCCGACGCCGAGAGCGTGACGCTTGATGTGCTTGTAGGACGTTGCCGGCTGCTTGGCGCGATCGATGACGGTATTCAGCTCGAACTTGACCGTCCGCACCTTCATCGCCGCTTCGAAGCCGACCGTGCTTGGCAGAATCGCCGCCCACAGCCCACCAGTTGTTGCCTTCTTGGTGTCGCCAGCCTTCTTGTCGCCGGCGATGGTCAAGGTCTTCAGCGCGGTACCGACCTGCGTGGTGTCGAAGAACGACTTATCCTGCAGCGCGGTGCTCTTCAGCGCGTCGATTTTCAACGTTGGACCGGCCTGGCCTGTGCTGAAAGTCGACGGAGCAAGCGTGATGCCCGAGACCCGGAGATCGGTCGCCTGCGCACTGGTAGTGGCGATGGCTGAGGTCACGATAATCGCGGCCGTTGCCATCAATATCATTCTCAGTTTCGTCATTTCGCTTCTTCCCTCCTAGTTTCTTTCCATTGGAAGGATTGTAGTAAAGAACCGGCCAAGGTGGCCGGTGGCCGCCCTGGGAAAGATCAAGCAAGGCAGCTACTCGCAGTATGGATTCCATGAAGACGACGTCAAGGACACCCTGTGTCCTTTAGGGGACAGCAAAAAATGCTATAATGGCCTCACCCCAGTAGCGAAACTCTCAACAATCTCTCTTGTCAAATGAAAATTACGTATGCATCACATGGGTAACTACTCCGTTCATTCGTTGAGTTTGCTACGGGGTATAAGATTTTCTAAACTCGTTACACTCGTTAACAAAATCTAATATGATTCTTACTTTTCACGAAGGCGCATGCGTGCGGGCGAGCGCGGGGGACACCACGGTCGTCTTCGGGCCCGTCTCCAAGAAGTCCAAAAATTTCAAACCGACCAATTTCGGCGCTGACGTCGCGTTCATCTCATTCAATCACCCCGACATGAACGGCTCCGAGGAGGCGGCGCGCGGAGAAAGACAGCCGTTCGTCATTTCGGGACCGGGGGAGTATGAAGTGAAGGACATGACCATCGCCGGATTCCCCTCGGGCTCTAAATACGGCAACGAACCCCGCATCAACACCATCTACTACGTCCACTTCGACGGCATGTCCATCCTCTATCTCGGCGCACTCGGCGATCTCGATTTACCGGGCGATGTGCTTGAAATGGATTCGCCCGACGTGCTCATCATTCCCATCGGCGGTAACGGCGCGCTTACGGCCGCCGAGGCGCAGAAGCTCGCCGTGAAGCTCGAAGCGAAAATAATCATCCCCATACTCTACGACGACAAATCGCTCAAGCAATTTTTGAAAGAGGCGGGCGAAGAGGGGGTGAAGCCGGTGGACAAGCTCACCATCAAGCCGCGCGACGTCGCCGGCAAAGAAAACGAAGTAGTTGTGCTGGCTAGTTAGTAGTACATAGTGCGTAGAGCGTAGTAAAATGCGGAGATGCGCCATGTGCTTGCTATAGGCTACGCACTACGCACTACCAACTGACTTATGGTCGTCCAGAAAGCTATCGACAATCTCAAGGAGGGCCCGAAGGACGACAAAGTCGCCGTCGCAAGCGGCATCGCGATATCGGTCGTCGTCGTCCTCCTCGCGGCCTGGGCGATTTTTTTCTTCCGCAACATCCAAAAGAATTCAGAACAGCTTAATCTGAGCGGGGGAGCGCAGGACGAATTTAATTTTTCGAGCGTCAAAGATGCGCAGGAGCAGTTGAAGCAGCAATTTTCCAATTCTACCCAAGACCTTGAGCAGCTCCGCAACGACGCCGTTTCAAATCAGATACAAGTTCAACAGCAAACCGGAGTACAGGAGACGCAGGGCGGGGGACCCGACCAATTCGGCACCCAGTAATCAGGCTATTATTGAGCCGTTTTTGACTGGATTTCATACTTCATTTCTGCTACAATTAGTCGAACATGGCACGCGGAAAAGATGAGGAAAAACAGCCTGTAGTAGCGCGACCCGAAGGGGTCCGCGCTCGTTCTATCTCGACCGAAATGCGCGAGTCGTACCTAGACTACGCGATGTCCGTCATCACAGCACGCGCGCTTCCTGATGTGCGCGACGGGCTCAAGCCGGTGCATCGCCGCATTCTTTTTGCAATGCAGGAGGCCGGGCTCACCGTCTCGGCCAAGACCCGCAAGTCTGCGACCGTCGTCGGTGATGTGCTCGGTAAATACCACCCGCACGGCGATGCCTCCGTCTACGACGCGATGGTGAAGATGGCCCAGGATTTCACGATGCGTTACCCGCTCATCATCGGCCAAGGCAACTTTGGTTCGATAGACGGCGACGGCGCCGCCGCATACCGGTACACAGAAGCAAAGATGTCGCGACTTGCCGGAGAGATGATGCGCGATATCGAAAAAGAAACGGTGGACTACGCACCCAATTATGACAACACCAAACAGGAGCCGACCGTCCTGCCGTCGGCGACCCCGAATCTTCTTTTGAACGGCACGCTCGGTATCGCCGTCGGTATGGCGACCAACATTCCGCCGCACAACCTCCGCGAAGTCGGGGAAGCGACCATTCACCTTATTGAAAATCCGGACGCCACGACGGAAGACCTTTTGAAATTCGTACAAGGACCCGATTTCCCGACGGGCTGTATCGCGTTCAATCAGACCGACATCAGACACGCATACACGACCGGCCGGGGAGGTGTCGTCGTACGCGGCGACGCGGAAATAGCGGAAGGCAAGAAGGGCGATTATCAGATAGTCGTTACTTCGATACCGTTCCGGGTAAACAAGTCCGACCTTCTCACCAAAATCGCCGACCTCGTTCACGAGAAAAAACTCGAAGGCATCCGCGACATTCGCGATGAGTCCACCAAAGACATCCGCGTCGTCATCGAATTGAAGAACAACGCGAACGCGCAGACGGTCCTCAATTATCTCTACAAGCACACGCAGCTCGAAGAGACCTTCCATTACAACGTCGTGGCGCTCGTAGACGGCGTGCCGCAGACGCTTTCGCTCAAAGCGCTGCTTGAATACTTTATCGCCCACCGCAAAGAGGTGGTTACACGCCGCACCAGATACGACCTCAAGGTCGCGCAGGCGCGTGAGCACATCCTCCTCGGTCTCAAGAAAGCGCTCGACCACATCGACGAAATAATCAAGCTCATCAAGAAGTCCAAAGACGTGGACGATGCCCGTGCGCAGTTGATGAAGGCGTTCAAATTCTCGGAGCCGCAGGCCAATGCGATTCTCGACATGCGCCTGCAAAAGCTTGCAGGTCTCGAACGAAAAAAGATTGAAGACGAATTGAAAGCGGTACAAGCGCTCATCGAAGAATTGACCGCGCTTTTGAAGAGCGAAAAGAAGCTCATGGAGCTCATCAAGAAAGAACTCCGCGAAGTTGTCGAAAAGTACGGTGACGACCGCCGCACGAAAATCGTGAAGCGCGGTGCGACTATACTTTCAGCCGAAGACCTCATCGCGGACGAGGATTCGGTGCTGGTACTCACTCAGGGCGGTTATATCAAGCGCACGAATCCGGGCGAGTACCGCAGACAAAAGCGCGGCGGTGTCGGCGTCGTGGACCTCGATACCAAGGAGGAGGATTTCGTCACACAGTTCCTCACCGCAAGTGCGCACTCGGACCTGCTTTTCTTCTCGGACCGCGGCAAAGTCTACCAGTTGAAAATGTACGATTTGCCGGAGGGACGACGTGCGACCAAGGGCAAATCCATCATGAATTTCATTTCGCTTGAGCAGGGCGAACAGATCACCTCCATCCTCGCGATGCCGAAAGAGAAGAAAGCGGTCGAAGGTCTTTCGCTCCTCATGGCTACGCGGGACGGCACGGTCAAACGCGTGGCCGCATCGCAATTTCACGAAGTGCGCCGCAGCGGACTCATCGCAATCTCGCTCGACAAGGGCGACGCGCTCATTTCCGCGCAATTCGTGTACCCCGGTGACGATGCGATGCTAGTCACGTCCAAAGGGCAGGCAATCCGGTTTGCGACAAAGGACGTGCGCGAGATGGGACGCCAGGCGGCGGGTGTCCGCGGTATGAAGTTGGGTGGCGGAGACTCCATCGTCGGCGCGGGCGTTGTGCCGAAGGGGGTGAAAGACGCCGAGCTCCTCGTGCTCTCTTCGACCGGTTACGGCAAAAAGACCAGGCTTACCGAATACAAGACACAGGGGCGCGGGGGAAGTGGCATCAAGACGATGTCTATTACGCCGAAGACCAAACAGCTCGTCGGCGCGGCAGTCGTTCTCGCGAAAGGCGGCGAGCTTGTCGCAATGTCCAAGAAAAGCCAGACCATCCGCACGGGACTCGATGAGATTCCAACTTTGAGCCGCGCCACGCAGGGCGTGCGCGTCATGAAAATGCGCGAAGGGGATTCAGTAGCGTCGTTCGTCGTCTTCGAAGCAGAGAGCGAAACTGGATGAATCCAGTATGAGGAGCGAACCACGAGATACGGACGCGCAAAGACCTTCCGACAAAGACAGTTATAAGCGTTTCAGCGATTTTGATGCAAAAACTCTTGCGGGGGATGCGACCGGCGAAGGACAGAGGATTCTCGAAATTTGTAAAAGGTATAGCTTCCAGTTTCCGGCAGAGGTGCCATTGACGAGGATTGCGGCGAAATACGTCCAGATGCGGGAAGGAAATGCGTTACGCATACTACCCCCTGAGACCTTCGAAAAGTTTTCAGAGAGAAGTTCTCACATTGAGTTTAGGCTCGCGCGCGAGTGGTTGGACAAGGTGTATTTCTTACAGCGTGCCCTCGACGAAGCCTTTGCCGCAGGCACGATAGACCAAGAAACGGTTGACCAGGTCCAGCGTGATATTGGCATTCTGGACATTGAGGCAGTATTCAAGTTTCTGTTGGATGAGCATGGTGTCGCCGTCAAGATTCCAAGGACAGGAACAGATACGAACTGGTAGAGGCAGGAAAATTTGTAAATTTGGGTTTTGTGACTTAATGACATCGTAAGTCGTTATGGATTACTCAAGAAGAAGCTGGACCGGGAGTTCGGAGTGGCCGGTACCTGAATAATCAGAAATATGCTTCTTAAATCTCGCGGGCGTTTCGCCGAAGAGATCGGTCGTTAGTATCGATGGGAAATTCTTCTGTCCACAGTAATCCGAATAACTACTCCAGCGGTATTTCATGAGCCAATCGTGTGCATGTGCAGGATTCTGTATTGCCCGCGACCGCCAGTCCCGTCCTTTTTGGAGGTAATCAAGCGGATTGAAGTGCACGTAGTTGATAATATGCAGAAAATAGGCTTCGGAGTTAACGTGGATTTTTTTCGTCCGCCCCTGGAACAGGTAGCCGCTCCGGTCGTAGCGCTTGTTAAAGTACTTTGCGTACCCGATGTTTAGCTTCCGGATAAACATTGAGATGCCGTTTTCTACGCGTTCGGAAAGGAGGAGGTGATAGTGGTTCCTCATCAGGCACCATCCGTGTAGGTTAACAAGGCGTTTCCCCTCATAACGACTTACGATGTCGTTATGGTCTTGTTCGATTAGGTATGTCGTGTTGTTTGCCGGCGTCGATGTGTTGAACAAGCCAAGTCCGTGAACAAATCGAAATCGATCGCGATCATCAAGGAAGATGTTTCTTTTTTCGACGCCTCTGTTAAGTACGTGGTATAGCTCCATGAGATAAGTATATCCCCATAACGACTTACGATGTCGTTATATGTGCATAAAAGTTCAACGGAAGCGCCGGGAATCCGCTATACTGTATGCGATGTCTACAGATACTCCACTCAAGACGGAAGGTTTTGCGCATCCTAAGCGCAACGTCGCAGCGCTCGGCATTGAGCCGGGAATGTCGGTTGCCGATTTTGGTTCGGGCAGCGGCATTTACGTACTCCATATCGCGGAAGCGCTTGAGCACTCGGGACGTGTCTATGCGATAGATGTGCAGCGTGACCTTTTGCAGCGTGTGAAAAATGAGGCACAGCGGCGCGGATTCAAAAATGTCGATGTGATTTGGACGGACCTTGAACGACCCGGCTCTTCCAAAATTGCGGACCAGAAGCTCGACCTCGTACTTATCTCGAACCTCCTGTTCCAAATTGAAAACAAAGCCGCAGTGCTCGCCGAGGCGTGGAGGGTGCTCAAGCCCACGGGAAAACTTGCTATCATTGATTGGTCGGATTCTTTCGGCGGTATGGGACCGCAGAAACGGGATGTTGTGACGAAGGAGTCCGCGCAGAAGCTCGCGCGGGAGAACGGATTCGAATTACTGCGTGAATTTTCGGCCGGTGCGCATCACTATGGATTGATATTCCGGCTAGTCCCACAAAAAAAGCCATGAAGAAACTATCGATGTTCCAAATGACATTGCTCGTCGTCTTCGGCGGACTCGCCATCGCCGGCGTTCTTATATTTGCTCTCGCGGTAGGCGGCGGGCAGAGCAACACGATAGGAGCGGTGAAGATATGGGGTACGCTCGACCAGAACGCCTTCTCCACAGTGCTTCGCCAAGCCGCCGAGAACAACGCACAGTTGAGCCAGGTGACGTACGAACAGAAAGACGCCGCGACGTTCGAGGAGAACCTTACGAACGCACTTGCGAGCGGAACCGGCCCCGATCTTTTCTTGATGCGGGCGGACTACGCATACATGGATGCCGGCAAAGTGACCATTATTCCCTTTTCCGCATTGTCGCAAACGCAATTTGAAAGCACGTTCGCCGAGGCGGCACGGCCGTTCCTCGCGCAGAACGGTGTCATTGCCGTGCCGCTTCTTGCCGACCCTCTCGTCTTGTACTGGAACAAAGATATGCTCGCTTCCGCCGGATACGCTCAACCACCGAAATATTGGTACGAACTCTTTGATGTTGCGCAAAAAATCAGCAAGCGCGACGACACCGGTTCCATCGTCAAATCTGCGATTGCACTCGGTGAGTACAGGAACGTAACGAATGCCAAAGATATTATTGCGACCCTCATACTGCAGGCCGGAGGGGATATCACTTCGTACGACAACACCGGTCGCCTGACACCGGCGCTCGCACCGCGGGCCGGAGTGGCGTCGGTACAATCAACGGCTTCCGCGTTGCGTTACTATACTGAATTCGCGGACCCCTCCAAGAACGATTACTCCTGGAACCGCTCGCTTCCGGAATCCCAAAAGTCGTTCACTTCGGGCGATACGGCGCTCTATATCGGGCACGCAAGCGAACTTGCGCGCATCACGGCCATGAACCCCAATCTCAACTTCTCCGTGGCACCGTTGCCGCAGATCAACTCATCGCAGAACGCCGTTAATACCGCGCGTGTATGGGGATTGGCGGCTTCCCGTTCGGGCAAGAATCCCGGCGGCGCTATCACAGCGGCGTTCCTGCTTGTTTCGATCGATACCGCCGGCCCGCTCTCGACCGCGCTGGGTATTCCGAGCGCGCGGCGCGACATTCTGAACAAACCCACACAAGGCAACGACGACTTCTTCAACAAACAGGCCATACTTGCGCACGCATGGTTGGACCCCGACCCTGATAAGACAGCCGTGCTTTTTCAGGCTATGATTGAAAACGTAACAAGCGGCGCGTTGCTTGTTGCAGAGGCTGTGCAACGCGCTGACCAGGAGATGGCACATATCTTAGGACTATGAGTAAAACTGATGCTCTGAAATCATCCCCACGCCTTGTATCCAGGGCCATTGTGTCAATTTGTCTAGTGGTGCTCTCGCCCCTTGTCGCATCCGCGGCCACTTGTACGGACGGGCTCTGCAATCCTCTCAACTCCAGTTTCAGTTCTATTCCGGCGTTCATTGCCGGCGCTCTGAAAGTTCTCGTCATAGTCGCGCTGCCGATAATCGCGCTTTTTATCGTGATATCCGGATTCATGTTCGTGTTCGCGCTCGGCAACGAGGGCAAGCTCACCAAGGCAAAGGAGAATTTCGTGTACGTCATCATAGGGGCGCTCCTCATCCTCGGTGCATGGGTCATTGCGACACTCATCGGCGGCACGGTGACACAGATCGTAGGTAACTGATATGGCACTTTCCCGCTTCGCTCTCGCTCTCGTTCTTCTCGCGGCGCCGACGGTGGCGTCCGCCGCGGCTCCGCGTACCTTTCTCGACCTTTCCAATGTGGTGGTCGTCATACTCAACAATGCGACCGCGGTCCTCGTGGTTGCAGGTATCGTCGTCTATTTCTACGGTGTATCGACCAATATTTTGAACTTCAGCGACGAGGCGGGAGAAAAACTCAAAGCGTACTTTTTCTGGGGCATTATCGTTTTGTTCGTCATGGTTTCCATCTGGGGCATCTTGCGGCTTCTGCAGAACACGATCTTTGGCGGCAGTAGTGCCAATCCGACGACAGGAAGCTCCGTGCAAAACACTTCTTCCGACCCCTTTAATGCGCCGCGATTCGGCGGCGAGTAGCCCGCTCTCATATGCCCCGCAGTGAAATGTGCCGTCGGCGGGCATGTATAATGAACATCACTATGCGACTATCCGAAGTGCTTCTCGGTGTAAGGATTACCAATCTCGCCGCGCGCCGTGCGCGCAACGGCACATTCTACTGACGGGGTATGCGAACTCCGATTCTTCTTTCACGCATTTTGGTGCCTCTCACGCTTATGCTGCCCGCACTAGCAGGCGCGGCGAATTCCGTCACGAAGGCTTTGGGGGTCTTCAACGTGTTCGTCGGGCTCATGCTCACCGCGGCGCTCTTGATATACGGTGTCGGATTCGTCGTGTGGCTCGTGCGTCTCGGGACCTGGCCCACGTACCGTACCGAAGGGATAAAGATAATGGAATGGGCGGTCGTTGTCCTTTTCGTTTTGGTAGTGCTTTTGGCTATCGTTCAATTTCTTCAATACCATCCGCGTCAGGCGGGCATCGTCGGGTCTTTCATCGTGGCTATCCTCATCGTGTGGATGATTGTGTATCTGGCCACTCACTCAGGCGGGGGGAAGAAAAAGGATGAGGGCGGCGGGCCCGAACACTAAAGCTCTCATTGGTAGTACTTTCTGCGCCCACACGTGCCTGACCCTTCTCGACTTTTGGCCCGCGCCTGCTGGCGCGTGCCTGACCCGCCTCGTATCTGCCTTCGGCAGACACTCGGCCCCTGAGGGCGCCTCGCGGCGGTGTCAGGCGCCCTCTTCGGGCGGGGTCACGACAGTCTTATCCACACAAAACGATTGTGCGGATAAGACTTTACCTATACCATTGAGGTACTTAGATATTAGCTAAATATATAGCCCTAATCTTCATATTATGCGGAAAATAATCGGTTCCTCGTTCCTCGCAGCGGCAACTGTGGCGCTTCCGGCACTCGCAAGTGCTGCGACGCTGCTCGATACACTTGCCCTTTTCAACACGTTCTTGAATGCGATGATAGGTCTCTTTATCACGCTCGCCATCGTCGTCTTTTTCTGGGGCCTCATCAAGTACCTCATGCACGCGGGCGAAGAGGCATCTGAAGGTTTGTCTATCATGTTCTACGGTGTTATTGCGATATTCGTCATGGTTTCCATCTGGGGCATCATCCGCCTGCTACAGAGCACCTTCAAAGTGACCTCTACTGACCCGGTCATTCCGAAAGGCATTCAGATCAACACCGGCGTCGGCGGATTCTAATGGGGCGTCTCTGTTATGGAACGTAAGGCGCATTAAGCAACGCCTCTGTCTATGCCCAGTAGTACAAGTTTGGAATTGCTTTGGTTGTGGCATACAGGAGTACGGAGGGCATATTTTATTGTATAGTTTATCATGTAGTCCTTGTCGCGATTAATAGCAGCAAGAACTATTCGAAATTACACTAACCGGGTATGGATGCAGCAGCGAACATAATGGGCCGGTTCACGACTTACATCATCGATCCGGCAATTCTTGTCGTGTTCGCTGCAGGTTTTTTCCTCTTCATCTACGGGCTTGTGGAGTTTCTCTGGAATTTGAACGAGGGGGGAGAAAATAAGGAGGGGAAACAGCACATGATGTGGGGAATCGTCGGCATGCTCATCATGATATCCGTCTACGGCATCCTCGATTTGCTCGACAACACCTTCGGTCTCGATTTCCGCAATCCGGACGTCTCGCGCGCCAATAATATAATTTTGCCCGGGAATTTCTTTAGCAACTGAGCCTAATCAGTGGGCGGGGAGGGACTTGCACCCTCACGCCTTGCGGCACAAGGTCCTAAGCCTTGCGTGTATTCTATTTCACCACCCGCCCATCTTTGACACAATAGACCGCTTCCTTTTTACCGATGGAAGCGACTTCTTATAGTACATGCTCTTGATAATTTTCATAGAGTCTGCCTTCCCGAACGAGAGCGTATACACAGATTTTCTCCGGGCGTGGTATGTATATCCACCCTCCACCTTACATTCATTTCTTATGCTCCGGTGAATCCAAACAAGAAAATCAAGGCTTGCCGATACAAGTCTTACCCGCAGTTGCGGGAGCCGACTTTCCGGATGGCGAGAAATGCTTATACTACCGTCTCCGTCGATGCAGCCGCGCAAGAAATCTCGGAAAAACAGAGACGGGATGTCCACGGCCTTCAGTATTTTTGATTTCGCTGGCATCAACCCTATCGAAATTAGGAATTCGTAGAAATTAATGTCTCCGAACTGGAATACAAAGTATTTCTTGTCATTTGAATAACCGCGTGCTTTTTTACCGATTTTATTTTCAAGACGGAGGAGTTTTTTCACGGTCTGCACCATTTCCTCATCTTTTGAAGTTATGTTGATGTGTCTCCCATCGGGGGATAGGTTGCCGTCGGTAGCGATAATTCCAACTACATAGGCTAACCCTGGCGACCAAGCGGTGTCGACTTTTGATTGACGCTTCATTACCCTAAATTATGCTATGACACATAGCGTCTGCCAAACAGAAAGGTGTAGATAGCGCGCACAGTTCTCAAAAAGTATTCTTAGTGTAGAATCCCTGTATCCGCCTGCATGTTTGTACAGACGGATTCGCTGGGGAGTTGTGCAAGTCAGACCTGCACAAGAGTCCTTGTTACCGCCTATAGCTCAGCTGGTAGAGCAACTGCCTCTTAAGCAGTGGGTCCCTGGTTCGAATCCAGGTGGGCGGACTAAGTTAGATTTTTTGGAGCCACGGATACTACCTAACAAAACCGATGAACAAATCGGCCAGTTGGCGTAGGGTGTATTCCTGATCCGTGCTTATTTTGTAAAGCCAAATACAGAATACTGAAGCTGCGGCAACCGCTATAATTTTCAGCGCTTTTCCTGATTCCGTTTTCTTGAATTCTTCTAGAGCAAATTTCAGCTGCTGTTTATCTTCGTAGACTTCTGCGAACCGCCTTAAATCATCCGTAAGAGTGATGTGCGGGTTTATTTTTTTGAGGGCGTAAATAATCCCCAAAGACTGCTCGAACTCAAAGGCTTGTGTAGGAACTGAGTGGTTCGTGCCATCGATCAGTTTGATATCCAGGGAAATGTTTCTAAAATTGCGGTGGGAGGTGATGCTTTCAATTGTCGATACTTCAATTGGTTTGTAGGGTATCAGTAAAAAGCTAGACAGGATGAGCTTCTCTTCCTGGATTTTAACTACATTTCTGAATGTCATGTAGAAAAAGGCGACGATGGGGGCTGCCAGTGCAATGGCAAATGCCACGGGAGTTTCTTCGTTCGTAGGATTTGAAAAAACCCAAAGGATAGGTATTGACCATATGCCTATGACTATTGCCGCCAGGGCTAATTTTGAGGAGAGAGGGGCTCGGATAGTCATCCCGTGATCCATGTTCTTATTTTCGCACGATGCAAAGGGGAGTCTGTTCCGTCGATTGGCCGAGCGGATTATCTTTGACCACCGCTTTACAGAATGCGTCGGTAACGGCTGAATTTGATTTGCCGAGTACTGCGGCGCCGAGGTCATTGGCGTCTATGATGACCACATCACAGCCGAGCGCCTCGCTCAGCTCTTTGGCGACCTTCTGGGGCTTGGCAGGCCCCAGCTTCGCGTAGTCATTGTAGGGCGGCAGGGTGTAGTCACACGGGCCGTCTATTGCGTTGATGTTGTTGCCGACGACACGGTAGAAGACTCCCTTCATGCCGAACGGTTTTGTGAGTACGGCGGCCAAGGCTCCCACGAGTATGCGCAATGCACCCGCCTCTCTGATGGCGAGTTCCATCGTCCACGGGCTTCCCAGTCCGATACCGTACGGGGATTTGTGTACGAATTTCACGAGCAGCTTCGCGAGCCACGACGGATGAATGTCTTTAATGGGATACGCCCGGCCTTGGCTGATGGCAACGATGCGTTCGCTGATGAAAAGAACGTCTCCCGTCTGCAGATGCGGACCCGCGTATTTCTTTACGACATCAGCGATATTGTCGGCTTTCGTGACGACGTGTGTTCTCACAGGCAGGCGCTGCCACGTGACGCCGTCTACGACAATCTCCAGTTTTTTGCCAGAATTTGGTTCCACACCACGGATTGTAACATTTCAGACAAAACGTCGAAGCGGTGGTAGTATGCCCCGATGAACGGAAAACACATCATCGTCCTTGTCATTGTCGGCGCCGTAAGCGGAGTGTTCGGCACACTTATTTCGCGGAACCTGCTTGCACCCACGCAAGAGGACCTCATCCGGGATTTTTATAATGTCGAAAATGCCGTCTACGTCAGTCCGCACAGTATCCGCAAGAATATCGGCGATGGGACGTACGTGCTTGTCGATCTCCGGAGCAGAGAGGAGTACGAGACTGCGCACATCATCGGTGCGGTCAGCGTCCCCGCCTACGCGACGCCGGACAAATCGGATTATGGAGCCGTCGACAGGATCGCTTCATCGTTCCGCGAACTGCAAGCGGAAAATCCCGGTAAGGATATCGTCGTCTACTGCTATTCAATGCCGTGCATGACGGGGAGGAAAATAGGCAAGATGCTCGCCGACCGGGATATATACGTGAAGCATCTCGGCATCGGCTGGCAAGAGTGGCGCTACTATTGGGATCTCTGGAATCACGACGGCGAGACCAAGGTCAACCCGGCCGACTACATTGCAAGCGGCTCCGAGCCGGGAACGTTTTCCGGAAAAGACAGTGACGCCTGCCCTGTTGACGGAGGAGGTTTTGGTTGTTAATCGGTACGTGCCGGTCTGAAGTACGACGCCGGGCCTTCCCTGGGATTCGGCTCCATGTGCGCAGATTGTGCCATTGCTCCTACATCACGACGTTCGCATCGGCCGTCTCTTGCGTGCGCTGTCTCCGGATGCGGTACACCACGCTGATAATCATCCACAGCAGAATGATAGGAAGTACAAAGGTGGGGCCGATGAGCGTCAGCGAATACGCCCCGAAAGAATATCCGATAACCGTCCATACGGCATCGTAGAAGGCCGATGCCGCGACGGAGTACAGGGCAAATGTGTAGAAAGGCATCTGCAGGATGCCGGCGGCGGTCGAGGTAAGCGCGGCGAGATTGGGATGCCAGTACGTGAAGAATATGGCGCGCGGGCCGTACTTCACGAGCTGGCGCTGCGCCCGTTCCAGCGGTTCTCGCATTCCAAGCGCGAGAAAGAGCCGGTACCAACCGTACGCGCCGAGATAGTAATTGAATGTAAACGCGACCCAGAAACCGAGCGTAGTTGCCGCATAGACGCCAAATACCTGTACGGGGTCGTCGTGCGCGATTATGACGCCGAGCACTATCACGAAGCTGCCGGGAAAATACCAACCGGCGAAAAGCATCGCCTCGATAATCGCAGAGACGAAAATGGTGAGCATGCCGTAGCGCTCAAAGTATATTTTCGCCAGCGAGACGACCTCCTCTTTTGATGGGAGGTCGAACAGCGTCCACACGAGATAGAAGAGCCCAAATACCCCTAACGCAAAAAGCGGCAGCCAGATTGCCGCGACAAAATCCTTTGTTGTTTTCATGTGTCGGGGGAGGGAATCGAACCCTCAGAACCTTTCGGTCACGTCATCTTAAGTGACGCGCGTCTACCAATTTCGCCACCCCGACCTCCTCTATTTCTACCACGATGAGTGGGCTTAAGGCTATGACAGTTCGGACAAAGCACCCGGAGATTTACCAGCCGATTGTCGTGTCGGTCTCCGTTGATGTGGTCGAGTTCCAGCGGTAAGTAGCCGCCTTCGGCTATCCTTGCCCAGCCACACTCCTCACACAGTTTGTTTTTCAAGCCTTCGGCGAAAAGTCTTTTCTTCAACTTGTAGCTTTGGAAGGTGCTTCCCTTTACAAGAATTTGTGAAGTCGGGATTTGGGGCATCAATCTACCTCGCAAACCTTTATTCCAGGCCTTTCCCTTAAAGTGTGAGATGTCCAATCCAAGTTCTTTTGCATATTTCTTGATCTGATCGTAATTACCTCCGGCCTCAATAAGCCCGATTTTTATTAAAACTTGACGAAAACTAGAAGAACCTTTAACAGCTTCGACTAATTGTATTTCAGTCCAACTCCGTTTTCTACCAGCCATCTCAAAATCTTACCATGGCAAACGCGCCACGCTAAGGCACTCCACTGCGTCTCCCATCCTAGAAAATGTGTTAGAGTACACGCGTTAGCCCAGTATCCGGCCACGTGGTGAAGGGGTAACACGGGGATCTGCAAAATCTCTATGCGCGGGTTCGAGTCCCGCCGTGGCCTCACGGAACACTGTGCCTGCGCACAGTGAGTCGGGACGAGAAAGCCGGAGCGATGTCGCGCGAGCACGCGCGACTGCGAGGCGGGGCCGCGACCGAGGCGAGCTGGCTCGCTGAGAGTTGTGACCGAGTCCCGCCGTGGCCTCACTACCTTCTTGTTAATTCATCGATGCGCTGCCGGTTTTTCTCGCCCAGGTCTATCGCGAAGTCGACGATGGGGATGGGGTGCAGGCGGCTCGACTTCTTGATGTATGCGCGGAAATCGGTCCGTGCGCGCTTTGCGAATTTGAGGGCAGCCTCCTCCATCGTTTGCGGAAGTACGGAAATGAACACCGTTACCTCTTTGTATGTGGGGGAAATGTCGGCGTGGGTCACGGTGATGAGTGCCTTGACGTTGGACTCGCGCGCAAAAAACTCGCCTGCCATTTGCGCGATGACCTGGGACACCTGTGTCTGTCTGCGGGATTCCATAGTTACTCCATTGAAGTCCTGAAGCCTTCGAGTGTATCGCCCTGCAGAATTTCAAATGGCGCATGTATCTGTGTGCCGAATTCGCGACCTTCCTCTATACGGCTCACGTCCTGTTTGTTGCTCTGAATGTTCTTAATCTTCCCCACGCCGACTTCGACAGCCCGTCGCATGACGCGCACCGAACTCCCGAGCTCGAGAAAACCTTCCGAGACTTTCCCGCCGACGACTCGTTCGTCCTTGCGGCTCCCGAATTGTTTGAGCACCTTTGCTTTCCCCGTTATCGCTTCGACCTTACGCTTCGGAGCTGTTTCCTTCAGAAGCTCTTCGAGGCGTTCGGTGAGTTTGTAAATGATGGTGAAAGTCTCGACGCGGATGCCGTGTTGGAGGGCGAGCGCTGCAGCCGGGGCGTCAATGCCGACGTTGAAGCCGATAACGACGGCGGGCACGTCGCTCGCGATTGCCGCCTTTACATCATTCTCCGAAATCGCGCCGATGCCCGACTGTACGAGGCGAACGCGCGCGTGCTCGGTGCCCAATTTTGGTACCTCTTGGTCAATCGCCTCGAGTGAACCCGACGCATCGGCACGGATGATGACGGGCATCTCAAACGGGCCCGTCTGCCCCTCCTCGAGCGGTGCCTTCGTGGCAGCTCTCTCTACCGGTACAAGTGCAGGGCGCGTTTCCTCGGCCTCCCGCTTGTTCTTATATGCGAAAAATTCTTCTCCGACTTGCGGAAGGGTATCGAACCCGACAAGTTGCACCGGTGTCGAGAATGAAGCCTCACGGAGGGATTTTCCGGACGTGCTTTCCATGATGCGCACCGGCGCAATAGCGCGCCCGGCGCGCACCGCCATTCCGGAACGCAGAGTGCCGTCCGTAATGATGAGCGTCGCGGCGAGACCTCTTTTTTGGTCACGATGCGCTTCGATGACATATCCGTGTGCCGGAGCTCCCGCGTCGCCCGTAAATCCCTCAATTTCAGCGACGAGCAAGACGAGGTCGAGGAGCTCTTCGACACCGGTCCCGGTCTTCGCCGAGATAGCCGCCCACGGCACATCGCCGCCGTATTTTTCGAGGTAGACCTTTTCGTCGAGAAGTGTCCGTATCGTGCGTTCCTGGTCAGCGTTCGGCTTGTCGATTTTGTTGATGGCGACGATGAACGGCGTACCTGCATCACGAATGCTCTTGAGAGCTTCGAGCGTCTGCGCCTTTACGCCGTCGTCCGCGGCCACGACGAGAATGGCGATGTCCGCCGCAGTCGCACCGCGTGCCCGTATCGCGCTGAAAGCGGCATGACCGGGGGTGTCAATAAAGGTGATGCGCTTCTTCATGCCTTTTTTCTCTCGCTCAACCTCGTAGGCGGCAACGTGTTGCGTGATGCCACCCGCCTCGCCTGCGACAACATTGGACTTACGTATGAAATCAAGGAGAGTGGACTTGCCGTGGTCTACGTGCCCCAAAACCGCCACAATAGGTGGACGCTCTACAGTTGAATTGTCGGATTTTAGGGTCATATTGGTTCATATAAATCGTGCCACCCGCCACCGCCTTGGCTGCGGCGGGCGCGGTAGGGCAATTTTCCGCAGTATACTCGCGCGTGCGGCTTTTGCAAAAGCCGCGCGCAGCATACACTGACAGGATGTTCGGATTCAAGAAACGCATATATCTCGATTACGCGAGCGCGACGCCCGTGCATCCGAAAGCAGCACGTGCACTTTCTGATGCGATGGGTGTTTTCGCGAATCCCGGGGCGCTGCACTCCGAGGGGGTTTTGGCCAAGGGTTTCTTGACCGCATCCCGTGAGCGCATTGCAAAGCAGCTGGGATGCAAGGCGCGGGAACTCATCTTTACATCGGGGCTCACCGAGTCGAATACTATCGCCATCGTCGGTGCTGCACGCGCGCTGGAGGTGCGTCGCCGTTTCCTCGAAGGTACGCACTGGGTCGTGAGTGCCATCGAGCACTCGTCGGTGCTCGAATGTTTTGCCGAAGTCGAGCGCATGGGCGGCAAGGTCACGCATGTGTATCCGGACAAGAAGGGATTGATAACACCGGAAGAGATTGCAAAGGCGTTGCGGCCGGATACGGTGTTTATTTCCATCGGATGGGGGAACAATGAAATCGGCACGGTGCAACCGCTTTCTGGTATCGCGCGCGCGCTGCATCGGCACGAGAAGGGAAACCGGGCGAATATTCTCTTTCACAGCGACGCCGGTCAGGCACCTCTCTACCTCTCTCCGCAGGTCAATTCGCTCGGAGTCGATCTGTTCAGTCTGGGCTCCGGCAAGTTGTACGGTCCGCGCGGCGTAGGCGCGCTGCATCTGAGTAATCGCGTTTCCGCATTGCCGGTCACGCACGGCGGCGGGCAGGAGCGCGGTTTGCGGCCCGGCACGGAGGAACCTGCGCTTGCGGCCGGATTTGCGAAGGCTCTGGATTTGATAACTCTTGAACGCGACGCGGAAGTCAAGCGGCTCCGCAAGT